>R15__coassemble_896_pt1 | contig 18104 bp, 14 predicted proteins | sample R15__metabat2_high_PE_040 | metagenome-assembled genome bin R15
AAGGCGCGGGCGCTGCGGGCTGCGCGGGCGGGAGCGGACTTATCCGACACGCTGACGGGCGCCAGCCTGTCCAGCCAGCGCTGAATGACCCCCTCGCGCAGCAAATCCAGAACCGTTCCCTCGCAGATTCCCTCCGCCCGCCACGCCGCGGTCAGCAGCGCCAGAAGGAGCTTGGGCCCCGCCTCGGATACATCCGCGGTAGAAAGCGCCGTAAAGTTGAAGCCCAGCCCGTGGGCGCGTAGCGTTTCGGAATAGTGCGCGGTGTCAAATTCCGGGTGTTTGGCGCAGAAAGCGCGAAGCGCCTCCGACAGCGCGGTCACCGTCGGGGAATAGGCCAGCACGGGGGCAGGCTGTTTGTCAGCGGGCATATCCGGCGTGCGGACGCCGGCGGACCAGGCGCCAAAAGAATCCTCCCGCAGAGCGGGCAGGAAGGATGTGAGAGCTTCGTATTGATTCATGTCTTATCCTCCGAAAACCGGGTACGACGAAGAGCGGCCTCCACCACATGGCGGACCAGCACCGCCGTCGTCACAGCGCCGACGCCGCCCGGTACGGGCGTAATGGCGGACACCACGCGCTCCGCCTCGTCAAAGAGAACGTCGCCGCAAAGCTTGCCCTTCGCTTCATTCCAGCCGATGCCGACATCGACCACAATCTGGCCCGGGGCAAAATACGACGCATCCAGCGATTCCATCCGCCCCATGCAGACGACAACGATTTCCGCCGCCCGTGTGGCCGAGGCCAGGTCCGCTGTACGCGAATGGCACAGCGTGACCGTGGCGTCCCGGTGCGTCAGCAGCATGGCGGCCGGCCGGCCGACCACCAGACTGCGGCCGACCACCGCGGCGCGCTTGCCCGCGCAGGAGACGCCGTAATAATCGAGAATTTCCATCGCGGCCCTCGCCGTGCAGGGCACAAAGCCCACCGGCGTATTCGTGAACACACCGCCGAGCGAGCCGTCGGTGCAGCCGTCCACATCCTTGTCCGGGCGGATGCGGCGGCGGGCCAGCTCGCCGTCGAGCTGCGCGGGCAGCGGACGAAAGAGCAAAATGCCGTGCACCGTATCGTCCGCGTTGAGCGCGTCGAGTGACGCGAAGAAAGTGTCCGGGTCCACCGTTTCCGGCAGGACTACGGAGCGGACCGCCACGCCCACGGCCTCGCAGCGCTTGCAGGCGCCGCGCTCATAGCTGAGGTCATCGGGCCGTTCCCCGACGCGCAGGATGGCAAGCGTGGGCGTCACGCCCGCCGCGCGCAGCGCCGCCGCGTCCGCGGCGGATTGTTCGTTGAGTCGGGCCGCCACCGGGGCGCCCTTGAGCAGTTCGGCCATCAGCAAACCCTCCCATAGACAAGCCGATAGGTTTCGTCCGCGAGCGCAGCGGAACGGAGATACTCCTCCGCCTGCGCGTCCAGGGCGGCGGCCGCCGCCCGATCGGACAGGGATTTTGTGTTGACGCGGACATTGAGATCGGCCGCATACAGCGCCGCGCGAAAGAGCGCCGCTCCGGCGCCCGCATCGGAGACAATGAGCACGCTCCCCTTTTGCGCAAGCTCATACTGCAGGGCAATCCCCTGCGCCGCAAGACGCATCACGCGCAGCGGCACCTCCGCCGCCGCCGTAAGACAGCGGTCCATCACGCTCTGTCTGTCGGGCGCGTCCTTCGGCAGCGCGTAGGCGCGGGAAAGCGGCTCAAAGGCCACGGCGTCCGCCTCCACACAGGAAAGCAGCTCGAGCCGCAGACCATCCGCCGCGGCAAGAATACGCTCGATATCAACCTCCACAGCCGCATACTTCGGCTTGCCGAGCGTATAGCGGCAGACCATGGAGCCGAGGGCTGCTGCGAGAGCGCCCGCCAGCGCCGCTGCGCCGCCGCCGCCCGGGACCGGTGTTTTATCCGCCAGAGACCGGGCAAAGGCGGAAACGCTTTGTTCCAACATAATTTTGTTTCCTTCTATAGGGAAAAAAGCGGCTGTGAAACCGCTTTTTTCTTTTTTGTATGAGATTGAAGGGCGTTCAGCCCGCCAGCGCCTTGGCGCCCGCGGCCGCGGAGCCGGCGTCCGCCGTGTAGACATCCGCGCCGATTTCGTCGGCAAAGAGCTGTGTGATGGGCGCGCCGCCGATCATAATCTTCAGCTCCGGGCGGACCTCGCGCAGGGCCGCAACCGTATTACGCATGGCCGTCATGGTGGTGGTCAGCATGGCGGACAGCCCGACCAGCCGGCAGTCCGGATTGGCCTTGACAGCCTCGACAAACGCGTCGGTCGACACGCTGACGCCGAGGTCGATGACCTCAAAGCCGGCCGCCTCAATCATCAGCGCGACGAGATTCTTGCCGATGTCGTGCATATCGCCGGCGACCGTGCCGATGATGAACTTGCCGTAGCGGCCGACGGAATCCGCCGTCAGCACGGGACGCAGAACCGCAACGCCGCGCTGCATGGTCTTGGCGGAAATCATCATTTCGGGGACAAAGATTTCGTCCCGCTGGAACGCGTCGCCGATTTCGTCCATGGCCACGGTCATGGAATCGAGAATCTCCGTCGGAGAGACGCCGGCGTCGAGTTGGGCGCCGACCATGGACTCGATTTCTTTCAGAGCGCCGTCGAGAACGGCCTGCTTGATTGATTGAATCATATCTGTGTACCTCCGTAAATCAGAAGAGAATATCCATCGGGCGGCGGGCCTGTTCGAGCTGAGCGACCGTGAAGCCGAAGGTCTCGGCGTTGTAGGCGTCGATGGCGTCCGCAAGGCCCTTGTAGGTGCCGGGATAGTTGGAGCCGGGTCCGCCCTGGGTGATGCAGGGCAGGAAATAATCCTTGCCGCACTCCGCAATCAGCTTGCGGGCGGCGCGGTCGCAATCCGCCTGGGTCCAGCCGTCAAAGTCGACAAATTTGTTGTCGATGCCGCCCATGAAGGAGATTTGACCGCCGTATTTGGCGATGAGGTCCGGGATGTTGTTGGAATACATGCAGCCCTGCCACACGTCGATGCCCATCTCGATCATCGTCGGGACCAGATTGGCCGCGAAGGAATCGCTGTGGTGGACAATCAGCTCCACGCCGTGGTCGTGGTAGTAGCCGTAAATTTTTTTATACGGTTCGCAGAAGAAATCCGCGAACATCTGCGGGCTGAGGAAGGAGTTGCGCTCCGTGCCCCAGTCGTCGTGGTGGAAAATCATCTCCGGATGCAGCCGGTCGCAGATCTGTTCGGCGCGGCGCAGCTCGTGGTCCGCAAGGCAGTCAATCAGCTCGTGCAGCTCCGTGGGATTGGTGATGTAATACGGCAGCGCCTCGTTGATCGAGCAGAGGTGATGGACCATCTCGAACAGCCCCGGGGCAATCATCACGGCGCGGAAGGCCTTGTCCGCGTCCACAGCCTGCAGCATCTGCTCGCTGACCTGCCACAGTTCTTCCGGAAAGTCCAGAGACGGAACCTTGACATAATCGCGCCAGTGCTCGATGTCCTTGACGACAATCGTCTCCGGCGTGTGAATGGGGAAGCTGCCGGGTGTGCCGACGGGGAATTCCTGCAGCACGCCCCAAGGGGTCACGCCGCGTTCGCCGGGCTGAAGAAAGGGGCTTGCGAGCGTAAAGGGGTCAAAGCACAGGGCAATGGCCTCGTACTGATTGACAAAGCGCTCCCCCTTGCCGCGTAGACAGGCGCGGAAGTTTTCTTTGGCGGTTAACATAGGCATCCTCCGGAAAGATATTTTGTTCATTATACACAATATAACGCGGGTTTACAAATATGTTTTTTCCTCACTCCCGGGCGGGGGAAAGCGCAAAGCGGCAGCGGTAGCCGTCGTAGTACAGCTCGAACAGCTCATTGTGGTCCTGCTTGAGCACATGGGCATCGAAAACCTCGGTCTCGATTTCAATCACGGCCAGCGCCATGTTGGAGCAGTGGTCGGAGACGCGCTCGAGATTGGTCAGAAGGTCGTTGAAAACAAAGCCCTGCGTCATCTCACACAGACCGCTTTGCAGACGGCGGGTATGGTTGGACTTCATCTGCTCGGCAAGATTGTCAATCCACTCCTCCAGCGGCTCGACGCGCAGCGCCTTGTCGGCGTCGGAGTCCGTAAAGGCCGCGAAGGCAAGCCCCATGACCTCGCGCACGGCCGCGGTCATCACCGCAAGTTCCCGGCGGGCGGGGTCGGAAAAGACGATATTCTTCCGGGCCATCTCCTGCGCGGATTCGGCAATGTTCAGCGCGTGGTCCGCCATGCGCTCGAGGTCCGTGATGGCGCGCAGATATTTATACAGCTCGCCGTTTTGTTTGCCGTTGAGGCGGACGGCGTTGATTTTGACAAGATACGCGCCCAGCTTGTCCTCGTAGCGGTCCGTAAGACTCTCCCCCGACTCCACGAAGCGGAAGCCCTCTTCGTCATAGCCGTCGAGCAGAGAAATCGCCCGCTCCATGATATCGCGGACGTGCACCGCCATGGCCTCGATGACGGAATGGCTCTGCTCCAGGGCAAGGACGGGGTGCGCGATAAAGCGATCCTCCAGCCGGTCGAAGGAATGAAGCTCCTCCCGCTCGGGCTCCGCTTTGTCCTTGACAAGCACAGACGAAAGCTTGGCAATCGCCCCGGCCAGTGGGAACAGAACCACCATCAGCACGAGCCGAAACAGCGTGTTGACCAGCGCCACCGTGACCGGCGTGAGAAGCCAGCTTTGCGCGAAGGCAAAGGGATGCACGGCGTTGAGCCCGTACCAGATGACACCCACAATCAGCACGCCGACGCAGTCATACAGCAGATGCACCACCGCCGTCCGCTTGCCATTGACACTGGCGCCGACCGCCGTGAGCAGCACCGGCAGCGCGCCGCCAATGGCGATGCCCAGCATCACGGGCAGCGCCGTCGCAAAGGACAACACCCCCGTCATGGACAGCACCTGCAGCACACCGATGCCGGCCGAGGAGCTTTGAATCAGCGCGGTAAAGAGCATCCCGACCAGAAGACACAAAAGCGGATTGGAAAAGCGCGTCATCAGGGACACGAACTGCTCGCTGTCCTTCAGCGCGCTCATGGCCGAGCTCATCGTGCTCATGCCGAACATGATGATGGCAAAGCCGAGGAGAATCTCGCCGATGTTGGCGCTGTTCGGTTTTTTGGAAAAGCGGGAGAAATAGATGCCGGTGACGGCAAAGACGCCGGTGATAAACGTGGACGAGAGCAGATCGAGCCAGCCGCCCGCGTTTTCCAGCATGGAAAGAGAGGTAATCCAGCCGGTCACGCTGCTGCCGAGGATGGAGCCGAGGACGATGTAAATCGCGCGGCCGAATTCCATCATCGAGGAATTGACAAAGCCGACCACCATCGCCGACGCCGCCGCCGAGGACTGAATCAGCGCCGTCACCACCGCGCCGAGCAGCGCCCCCTTGAGCGGCGTGGAGGAGAGCTTGTACACCACCACCTCCAGCTTGTTGCCGGCGGAGCGGTTGAGCCCGCTGCCCATCAGACTGACGCCGTATAAAAACAGCGCAATGCCGCTTAATAGCTCCACAATCTGCAAAAATCCCATTGAATCCAATACTCCTGTCGTATTAACGGCGCGGGAGGCGGACCCTCCACGCGCAGCGACTCCGATTCGCCCCAATCGATCGGACCGGAAACAGCCGAAGCCGAAGACTGTACATACTCACCATGGTATCATACCCGTCGAACAGCAAAAATGCAAGCCGGCCCGCCGTCCGTGGGAACACAAATCCGGAGAGCAAGGCGGAAAATTTACAATTTATAAATGAATTGCACACAAGATATAGTATATTATATCCCCGAAATTAAAATGGGCTAAATCCGAGGTATATTTCATGATCAAGTTCAGCGTTCGCAAACCCCTGACCGTGTTCGTCGCCGTTCTGGCCATTATCATTTTGGGCATCGTTGCCGTGACCAGAATGACGCCGGATCTGTTCCCGAACATGGACTTCCCCTATGTCATCGTGGTGGCCACCTATCCCGGCGCCAGTCCCGAGGCGGTGGAAGAAGAGGTCACCCGCCCCATGGAGCAGTCCATGGCCACGCTGGACCACATCCAGGAAATCACCTCCACCAGCTCGGAAAACTACTCGCTGGTCATTCTGGAATTCGAGGACAGCGTTAACATGGACACCATCGGCGTGGACATCCAGCAGAAGCTGTCCGCGCTGGAGGCCGAGTGGGATGACGGCGTCGGCACGCCCTATATGATGAAAATCAACCCCTCGATGCTGCCGGTCAATGTGGCCGCTGTATCCTATTCCGGCAAGGATATCATCGAGTTGTCGGACTTCACGGAGGAGACGCTGCTGCCCGCGCTGGAGGGCGTGAGCGGCGTGGCAAGCGTGACCGCCGTCGGCTCCGTGGAGCGGCAGGTTCACGTTGTCATCGACAGCGAGAAAATCGACGCGCTCAACGAACGCCTTGCCGCAAGCATCAACGATAAGCTCGACGAGACCCAGACCGAGCTGGAGGACACGCGCTCGGAGCTTGAAGACGCCCAGCAGCAGCTCGAAGACGCCCAGCAGGAGCTCGAGGAAGGCAAGGACACCCTGGTCACCGAAACGAGCGCGGCCCAGGCCACCATCACCGAACAGCAAAGCGAGCTGATGAACACAAAGCTCGAGCTGCAGCTGCAGCTCGACACGCTGGAGGAAACCAAATCCACCCTGGAGCAGTCCATCGGCACGCTGGAAACCCTCCTTGGCACTCTGTGGCAGCTGGAGGACAAGCAGGCCGCTCTGGAGGCCGACCGCGCCGAGGCGGAAAGCAAGCTTGCCGCGCTCGAGCAGGCCAAAACAGAGATGGAGACCGCCGACGATGCGCTGGCGGTTTTCACCGCGCAGCTGGAGGCCATCGAAACCGACGAAACGCTCACGCCCGAGGAAAAGGACGCGCAGACCGCCGCGATTTACGACAGCGGCGAATATGCGGCCGCCGTCGATGCCGTCAATGCCGCGGAGCAGAGTCTTGCGGACCTGGGCACCGATCGCTACGGGCTGACCGCCGCCATCTGGACGGCAAAGGCCACGATTACCGAGCTTGAACTGGAGCAGGCCGCCGCGGACACCGCGCTGGCCGCCGTGGACACCGCGCTGGCCGCCGTCGGCACCGACCGCGACTCCGTCAACGGCAAATACACCGAGGCGGTCAACGGTCTATCCGAGGTGAACGCCGGCATCGACACCATCAACAGCGCTCTGACCCAGCTTGACAGCGGCACGCTGCAGCTGTCAGAGGCCCAGGCCACGCTGAGCGCGACCACGTCAAGCGGTCTGCTGCAGATTGCCGAGGCCGCAAGTGAGATTGCCATCAACACCGCCACCGTGGATTCGGCGCTGACGCAGGTAAACGACGGACTGGACACGCTCGCCGATTCGCGCGAGGACGCGCTGGAGCAGGCGGATTTGTCCGGCAGCATCACCATGGAAAACGTCGCCGCCATTCTGGGCGCGCAGAATTTCGCCATGCCGGCCGGCTATGTGGACGTGGACGGTACGCAGACGATGGTCTCCGTGGGCGATGAGATCACGGACCCGGACGAGCTGGGCGATTTGCTGCTGTTTGATACCGGCGAGGACGGCATCGGAAAAATCTATCTGCGCGATGTCGCCGATATCTACATAACAGACAACTCGGACGAGAGCTACGCGCAGCTGGACGGCTCGGACGGCATTATTCTGACCTTTGAAAAACAATCCAACGCCGCCACCGCCGAGGTGTGCGACAATCTGGCCGAGACCTTTGCGGAGCTGGAGGAGAAATATCCGGGGCTGGAATTTGTCTCGCTGATGGACCAGGGCGATTATATCTCCATGATTCTCAAGTCCATTCTGAGCAGTCTGCTGACGGGCGCGCTGTTTGCCATTATCATCCTGTATCTGTTCCTGCGGGACATCCGCCCCACCGTCATCACCCTGGTTGCCATTCCGGTCAGCGTGATTTTTGCCGTGGTGCTGATGTACTTCACGGGCGTGACGCTCAATCTGATCAGTCTGTCGGGTCTTGCCGTGGCCGTCGGCATGCTGGTGGACAACTCCATCGTGGTTATCGAAAATATCTATCGGCTGCGAGCCAAGGGCGCCACCATTGTGCAGGCCGCCGTCGCCGGTACCAAACAGGTGGCCGGCGCGGTCACCGCCTCGACTTTGACCACGGTGTGCGTGTTTCTGCCGATCGTATTCGTGGAGGGTCTGACAAAGCAGCTGTTCACGGACCTGGCGCTGACGATGACCTATTCGCTGATGGCAAGCCTGGTCATCGCGCTGACGCTGGTGCCCTCGATGAGCATCGGCATGCTGAAAAAGGAAACCAAACGGAATCTTGCCCAGCGGGAAAAGGGCGAGGGCGCCTTCCTGCGCGGCTATCGCAAAATTGTCGCCTGGTCCCTTAACCACAAGTGGGCCGTGCTGCTGCCGGCGACGGCGCTGCTCGTGGTCACGGCCTGGGGCGCCATCTCCCGCGGCTTCAGCTATATCCCCGACATCGACATGAACACCGTCAGCGTCACCGTCACCATGCCGGAGGGCGCGCTGCGGGAGGAGGCCGTCGCCTTTTCCAATGAGGTGCTTTCCCGCATCGAAACGCTCAACGGCATCGACAACATCGGCGCCATGATGGGTTCGAGCACCGTCCTGTCCGACGGCGGAGACTACGATCTGACGGTCTATGTCATGCTGCCGGAGGGCGAGAGCGGCGCGGCTCTCGGCGACGAGATTGAGGCTTTGTGCGAGGATCTGGGCTGCGAGGTAAGCTGCAGCTCGGCGCTGTTTGACATGAGTCTTCTGACCGGCAGCGGCATCACGCTGAATATCTACGGCGATGACATCGAAGCGCTGCAATCGACGGCGGAGAAGGCCGCGGAGCTGCTTGCCGGCGTGGACGGCGTGACGACTGTGGACAGCGGGCTTGAGAATGTCTCCCCCGCTCTGCACGTAAGCGTGGACCGCAACGCCGCCATGGAAAAGGGCTACACCGTGGCCCAGCTTTATATGGAAATCGCCACCCGGCTGACAGACTCCGCCACCGTGATGAGTCTGGATGTGGAGGCGACCACCGCCGATGTCACCGTGGAAACCGACAGCGCCGTTACCCGCGAAGAGCTCGAAGCCATGCGCTTTGATTACACCGATTCCGACGGCGAGGAGGCGACCTTCCTCCTCGGGGATGTGGCCGAGGTGGAGGAGACCGTCAGCATGAGTTCCATCGGCCGCTCCGGGCAGCGGCGTATGATGTCCGTCACCGCCGAGATATCGGACGACTACAACGTGACGAAGGTCACCACGGCCGCCGAGCGCGTCATCGAACAGAAGCTCGACGCCCCCGAGGGCATCACAACGGCATTTGGCGGCGAGAACGAGACCATCATGGACGCCGTGCGCCAGCTGGGGCTGATGCTGCTGCTCGGCATCGTGCTGGTGTATTTCGTCATGGTCGCCCAGTTCCAGAGTCTCAAAAGTCCGTTCATCGTCATGTTCACGATTCCGCTGGCCTTTACGGGCGGATTTGCGGCGCTGCTGATCTGCGGGCTGGACGTGAGCATTTTGTCCATCATCGGCTTTGTCATGCTGGTCGGCATCATCGTCAACAACGGCATCGTGCTCATTGATTATGTCAACCAGCTGCGCAGCGACGGCATGGAGCGGCGCGAGGCGCTGATTGAAGCCGGCGCGACGCGCATGCGTCCGATTCTGATGACCACGCTGACCACGATTCTCGGTCTGGTTGTCATGGCGCTCGGCCGGGATGCCGGCACCGCCATGATGCAGAGCGTGGCCGTCGTGTGCATCGGCGGTCTGCTGTATGCCACGGCGATGACACTGCTGGTGGTCCCGTGCATCTACGACATGATGAACCGCAAGGATGTCCACATTCTTTCCGACGAAGAGCTGGAATACGAGGAGAGCTGAGTATGTACGAATGGATTGACGCCGGCCGGGACAGCGCCTATATGCAGTGCCCGGCGCGCATCGGGTTTTATCGCAGCGCGGACAAGGAGGTCTGGCTGATTGACTCCGGCAGCAGCCGGGACGCCGCCAAGAAGTGCCGCCGGCTCCTCGCGGAACGGGAGCTGACCGCCCGCGGCATTCTGCTGACCCACTCCCACGCGGACCATGTGGGCGGCAACGCTCTGCTGCAGGAACAGCTCGGCTGCCGCAGCTATACAACCGGCGCCGAGGCGCTCTTCACCCGCTTCACGCAGTTTGAGCCCTCCATGCTCTACGGCGGCTATCCGCACGAGGCGCTGCGGCATCACATTCTGATGGCCCGCCCCTCCGAGGCCGAGGAGCTGCAGCCCGGAATTCTGCCCGAGGGACTGACCGCGCTGCCGCTGCCGGGCCACTCGTTTGACATGGTCGGCTTTCTGACCGCGGGCGGTACCGCCTTTATCGGCGACAGCGTGGCCTCGGCCGCGACGTTTGAAAAATATAAAATCTCCTATCTCTACGATGTGCAGAGGACGCTCGACACGCTCGACGCGCTGACCCGGGTGGAGGCAAGGCTCTTCGTCCCCGCCCATGCGGAGGTCGTAGAGGACATCCGTCCGCTCGTCGACATCAACCGTGACGCCATTTTGTCCGTCGCGGACCACATCGAGGCTCGCTGCACGGAGGCCATCGGCTTTGAGGACCTTCTCGCCCGGCTGTTTGAGGACTATGATCTTGAGATGACCATCGAGCAGCACGCCCTCGTCGGCAGCACGGTGCGTTCGTTCCTCTCGTGGCTGTCCGACACCGGCCGCCTGACCTGGCGCATCGAGAAAAACCACCTCCTCTGGCAAAAGGCGCACTGAATGACAATCATCCCCGGTCTTCCGCGTCAGGCGGAAAGCCGGGGATTTTGTATACGTAATCTGTTATTCGGGTATAGCTTGCAGCGATAGCATCTTTTCGCAAAAGCTTTTAAGGGAAGGAATATCCTGTGTGGCGACCTCCCAGAGAATATCCAATTTAATCTCGCCATAATCATGGACGACTATGTTGCGCATTCCTCGTATTTCGTTCCATTGAATCACAGAAGCAGATTCAGACCGAAAGGCGGGCGAAAGCTTTCCGGACAACTCGCCAATCTGAAGAATGCAAAAAGCTACGGAATATTGAATGGCAGTGTCCTTGTAAAACACCTCCCGGCTGTTTTCAATACGGGCCAGCACGTCCATAATATCGTCGCAATAATCGACAATGTGCTCCAGTCTTTGAAAATCACGCAGCTGCATAAATCATCACCCTTTCGCGGTGAACAGTCTCACGAAAATGAAGTCGACCGCGACGCGTGGTTGGCTGCTCCAGACTGTCTGTCGTGACAAGGTCCACGCCGATGCCGAGAGCGTTCTGAAAATCCTCATAAAGGGAAGCAAAGGAAAGGCCGTGAACCGCCGATTCCGTCAAGTCGACCAGCAAATCAACATCGCTGCTTTCTGTCGCCTCGCCTCTTGCATAGGAACCGAAAATGTATACAGCAGAAAGGCGATATTTTTTTGCCACGGGCACAATACGCTCCTGTATTTCCTGAATTGTATAGGGCAGCACAAAAACACGCCTCCTTCCCTTTTACTTATCACAAGTATAACGAAAAGTCCAAGAGTATGCAACCGAAATTTTGGCATACAGCAGGATGCTGCTCGATCCCAGACAGCACCGCCTTCATCGACGACCGCAACCATTCCACCTCAAACAAACAGGTCGTCCATATAGGCTGCAGCCGTCATCACGAGTGAAAAACACGGACTCTCCTCTGATATTTCCGCGCCGTCATAAAAATATTTTCCGAGCTCGGGATGTCATGATCCGTTATGAGCAGCGTAACGGCGATTTTGGGGTTTTCTTGTTTGGGGGATTGTGGTACAATTGCGGGGTTTGTTGGGAGGTGTCGGAATGAAACGAAACGCGGGCTTGACGATTGGGGCAGCAACCGTGATGCTGCTGGGGCTGGGGATTTTGTATACGTGGTCTATTTTCCGGGTGCAGCTGGCAGAGGTCTTTCCGGGGCTGAGCGCGGCGCAGCTGTCGATGAATTTTTCGATTGTGTCCATCGGATTTTGTCTGGGCGGCTTCGGCGGCGGGAAGCTGGCGGAGCGAAAGAGCCAGCGCTTTGCCGTGCGGCTGGCCGCGGGGATGATCTTCATTGGATTCATGGGCTGCTCGATGATGGAGGGCCGCTCCGAGAGCGCGGCGCTGGGGATGCTGTACGTGTTTTACGGCGTATTTTGCGGAGTCGGCGTCGGCATCGGGTATAACGCCTGCGTTTCGGGCACAACGCCGTGGTTCCCGAACAGGCTGGGTCTCGTGTCCGGCATTTTGCTGATGGGCTTCGGCTTCGGCAGCATGGTGCTGGGCTTCGCGGTGGAGGCGCTGTACGTGGTAATGAGCGTGTTCGGCGTGTTTCGCCTCGCGGCTGTGGGGATTCCCATCGTTCTGATTGCGGGCTCGTTCACAATGAAAAAGCCGGAGAGCGGGACGCAGGATACAAGCGACGGGCTGCGGCCGGGACAGATGTTAAAGCGGCCGTCGTTCTGGATTTACTTCGTGTGGAACACGGTGGCGGCCTCGTCGGGCCTGCTGGTCATCAACTCCTGCGCGAACATCGCGGCGGCCTTTGGCGCGGCGGCCTCACTGGGATTGATTGTGTCGCTGTTTAACGGCGCGGGACGGCCGGTCACGGGCGCCGTGATGGATAAGCTCGGACAGTTTCGCGGGATGCTGGTGATGAACGGGATTCTGCTTACGGGCGGCGCGCTGCTGGTGGTCGCCGCAAAAACCGGAGCCGCGGGCGCCGTGTTCGCGGGCATGATATTCGTCGGCATCTGCTACGGCGGCGGCGTGACCATCTCGTCGAAGGTCATCCGCGATCTGTACGGACCGCAGTATTACGGCGTGAACTTCAGTCTTTCAAACTTCTGCATGATTCCGGCGGCGTTCATCGGGCCGTATCTGTCGGGCGTACTGCAGGATCGCTCCGGCGGAAGGTACGACGGGACATTTCTCATGGTCGTCATCATGGCCCTCATCGCGCTGGCGAGCATCTTTGTGCTCAAGGGACAGATTCGGCGCGAGAGCGCGAAATAAGCATCGTATATACAAAAGCAGCCGGTCCCCGGAGGGACCGGCTGCTGCCGTATGCGATGGGATTTTGCGACTTGCAATCAGGCGCGGTCGATGGGAAGTCCGGCCTGCTGACGCTCGCGGATGGCGTCCTTGCGGCTGAGGTTGACACGGCCGCGTTCGTCGATTTCGCTGACCTTGACCCAAGTCCAGTCGCCGACGTTGATGGCGTCCTCTACCTTCTCGGTGCGCTTGAACTCGAGGTCCTTGATGTGGACCATGCCGTCCTTGCCGGGCACGAGCTGGATGAAGGCGCCGATGGGGATGATGCGGACGCACTGGCCATAATACAGAGCGCCGACCTCGGGCTCAAAGACGATGTTGTCAATCGTCTGCTTGGCGGCGCGGCAGGCCTCGATATCCGCGGAGGCGATGAAGATGGAGCCGTCGTCCTCGATGTCAATCTTGCAGCCGGTGTCGGCGGTGATCTTCTGGATGACCTTGCCGCCGGAGCCGATGACCTCGCGGATCTTGTCGGGGTTGATCTTCATGCGAATCATCTTGGGGGCGGAGGCGGCCAGCTCGCGGCGAGGCGCGGAGATGCAGGGCAGCATGATCTCGTCGAGAATCTGGCAGCGGGCCTCGTAGGTGATGTCGAAGGCATTCTTGATGATATCGTAGGTCAGACCGTCGTTCTTCAGGTCCATCTGAATGGCGGTGATACCGGCCTTGGTGCCGGCGACCTTGAAGTCCATCTCGCCGTGGAAGTCCTCGACGCCCTGGATGTCGATGAAGGTGCGCCAGCCGCCCTCATCATCGTGAATCAGACCGCAGCTGATGCCGGCAACGGGCGCCTTGAGGGGCACGCCCGCGTCCATCAGCGCAAGGCAGCTGCCGCAGATGGAGCCCTGGCTGGTCGAGCCGTTGGAGGAAAGGACCTCGCTGACCACACGGATGGCGTAGGGGAAGTCCTCCACGTCGGGAATGACGGCCTCGAGCGCCTTTTCGACCAGAGCGCCATGGCCCTGCTCGCGGCGGGAGGTGGAGCGGTTGGCCTTGGCCTCGCCGGTAGAATAGCCGGGCATGTTGTAGTGGTGCATGAAGCGCTTGGACTCCTCTTCCCAGATGGTGTCGAGCTTCTGGGAGGCAGAGAGCGTGTTGAGCGTGGCAATGGAGAGCACCTGGGTCTGACCGCGGGTGAACAGGCCCGAGCCGTGAACCTGGGGAATGATGTGCACATCGGCGGCGAGAGGACGGATTTCGTCCATGGCGCGGCCGTCGACACGCTTGCCCGCGAGCAGCCACTTCTTGACAACCTTCTTCTGCAGGCGATAGAGAATCTCGTCCATGTACTGCATCATATCGGGGTGGGCTTCCTCGTACTTGGCGCGGACCTCCTCGATCCAGACGTTGACGCGCTCCTCGCGGACGTTCTTGTCGTCGGTATCCATGCAGTATTCCATGCCGGCCATCTCGTCGGTGCTGAGGATGGCAAAGAGCTCGTCGTCAAAGGAGGCATGCTCATAGCTGAATTTGGGCTTGCCGACCTCGGAGACCATCTGATTGATGAGAGCCACGACGGGCTTGAGGACGTTCTGATGCGCCTCGACGATGCCGTTGTACATGACGTCGTTGGGAATCTGGTCGGCCTCGGCCTCGATCATGACGATCTTTTCCATGGTGGCGGCGAGGGTGACGGTCATCTTGCTGATCTGGCGCTGCTCCTGGGTGGGGTTGAAGAGATAGTTCTCGCCGTCCCAGCCGATGACGCAGCCGGCGATGGGGCCGGCCCAGGGCACGGCGGAAATCGCCGTGGCGGCGGAGGCGCCGATCATGGCCGTGATTTCAGGCGAGCAGTCGCGGTCCACGCTGAGCACGTCGCAGCTGACGATGACGTCGTTGCGAAGGTCGGAGGGGAACAGCGGACGCATCGGACGGTCGATGAGGCGGCTGGCCAGGACGGCGTTGAGACTAGGCTTGCCCTCACGGCGCATGAAGCTGCCGGGAATGCGGCCGACGGCGTAGAGCTTCTCGTTGAAGTCCACGGCAAGAGGGAAATAGTCGATGCCGTCCTTGGGACGGGCCGAGGCGGTAACGGTGGCAAGAACCACGGTTTCGCCGTAGCTGACCAGCACCGCCGCGCTGGAAAGCTCGGCCAGACGGCCGGTCTCCAGCTTGAGCGGGCGGCCGCAGAAGTCCATCTCCCAGGTGCGGAGCGAATCGAAGGTTTTGTGCTGAATAATCATAATGTTTTGCTTCCTTTCTTCTCTTCCATATCAATTCAATCAAACAATGCTGCCATAGAAAAACGGAGGGACAATATTTACTTGTCCCTCCGTAAATCCTTCATAAGTCTCAGATGGGTATGCGCGAAAAATGCGGGGTGATTACTTGCGGATGCCGAGCTTGGCAATGCAGGCACGGTAGCGCTCGATATCGGTGCGGGCGAGGTAGTCGAGCAGACGGCGGCGCTTGCCGACCATCTTGTACATGCCCAGACGGCTGTGGTTGTCCTTCTTGTGGACCTTGAGGTGCTCGGTGAGCTGATGGATGCGCTCGGTGAGGATGGCAATCTGGACCTCGGGGGAGCCGGTGTCGCCCTCGTGGGTGGCGTTGGCCGCGATAACGGCAGTCTTTTCGTCTTTGGTGATCATGGTTTTGCTTTCCTTTCGTAATTTTTGCAATGTCCGGCCGCTGAGTGAGGGGCGCAGAGAGCCCCGGACCAAGTCGGCGGATTGTCCGCGAACGCAGACTGAAGTAATTTAGCACAAGACCGGTCGTTTGTCAATCACTGTTTTTTCGCGGGCGCGACCGGGCGCATTGGTGTATTTATATTATAGACCGCGCCAGATTTCCTTGCGGATGCGGCTGCGGTCCTCGGTGGCGAGGATGTCGTCAATTTGGGCCATGAATTTGGCGCTGTCCTGACGGAGCGTGCCCTTGATCGGAAGCCAGTTGGAGGCGTGGTTGGAGGTGAAGTGCAGGTCGTCAATCGTAATGCCGCGAATGAGCTCGCGCACCTCGAAGAGACTTTCAAACGGGTTTTGCAGGACCAGCTTGCCCTCCTGCACCTCGCGGTAAAGCGGGGTGCCCTCGATGGCCATGAGCGTCATGGCGGACAGGTGCTTCGGGCGCATTTTGTTGACGATGTCCGCCGTCATGGCGGCGTTTCGCAAAATGGCCTCCTCCCCCGCGCCCTCGAGTCCGACGATGACGATGTCCCACAGGTCAAAGCCCGCCGCAACAAGACGCTGCCCGGCCTCGAGCATGCCCTCGGCATCAACGCCCTTGTGCACGTGCTTCAAAAGCTCACCATCGCCGGTTTCCACGCCGAGATAGCAGCGCTGCAGCCCCGCCTCGCGGATGGCGCGGAGCTCCTCCGGCGTTTTGCGAAGCGTGGAGAGGGGCCCGGCGTAGGTCGTGACGCGGCGCAGCCTGGGAAAGGCGCGATAGAGCGCCTTGAGCACCGTGAACAGATACTCCGACGGCAGAATGATGGCATCGCCGTCACAGAGAAAAACGGTCTCGGTGTTTTTGTAATACGTCTGCTCCGCCATGGCGATGTCCTCGAGCACCTCCTCGAGCGGACGGACGCGATAGCGCTTGTCCTTGTACATGGAGCAGAAGGTGCAGGTGTTGTTCGAGCAGCCGATGGTGCACTGGAGCAGATAGCTCTTCCACTCCCCGGGCGGACGGAAAATGTCTCCCTCGTAACGCATGGCGTAAATCTCCTTATTTCTTAATAGCGTCCCAATAGGCGCGGGCCGCCTGCTCGACGCGGTTGTCCCCGTAGTGATAATACGAGGCATCGCGGAGCATATCCGGCAGATACTGCTGGCGGACCCAGTGATTGGGGAAGCTGTGGGGGTACAGATAGCCCTGCTCGCGTTCAAAGCCGGCTCCATCGGCATGGACATTCTGCAGCTCGCGCGGAACGGGACCGGTTTTGCCGGCGCGAACGTCCGCCAGCGCCGCGTCGATGGCCAGGACGCCGGAATTGGACTTTGGGCAGGTGGCAAGGAAAATGACTGCCTCCGCCAGCGGCAGACGCGCCTCCGGCAGACCAAGCTGCAGCGCGCTGTCCACGCAGGCCTTGACCACGGGCACCGCCTGGGGATAGGCAAGACCGATATCCTCCGACGCGGAGCACAAAATGCGACGGCAGGCGCCGAGCAGGTCCCCCGCCTCGAGCAGGCGGGCCAACCAGTGCAGCGCCGCGTCGGGGTCCGAGCCGCGCAGGGATTTCATCAGAGCAGAGAGAAAGTCGAAATGCTGGTCGCCGTCGCGGTCGTAGCGCAGAGCGCTGCGCTGGGTGACGGCGCGGGCATCCGCGAGCGTCAGCGTCAGCCGCCCGGAAGTCGGGCGCGCCGTGGTCCACAAAAGCTCCACGGTATTGATGGCCTTGCGCGCGTCGCCGCCGCAGGCCGAGGCGATATACTCAAGCACGCCCTCCTCACACACGGGTTCCGTCCCGTCGCGTTCCGCGAGAAGACGCAGCACGCGCTCGAGCATGGCGCGGACGGCGGAGGGTGTAAGCTGGCGAAACTCAAAGACCGTACTGCGGCTTAAGACCGCGTTGAAGACACAAAAATAGGGGTTTTCCGTGGTGGAGGCAATCAGAGTAATCTTGCCGTTTTCGATGAATTCAAGAAGGGACTGCTGCTGTTTTTTGTTGAAATACTGAATCTCGTCGAGATACAGCAGCACGCCGCCGGGGGTAAGGAAGGTATCAAGCTCATCGATGATGGCCTTGATGTCCGCGATGCCGGCGGTGGTGGCGTTGAGACGGCGCAGCGTGCGGCTGGTGGACTCGGCCAGGATGCGGGCCACGGTAGTCTTGCCGGTGCCGGAGGGGCCGTAGAAAATCATGTTGGGCAGACGGCCGCTTTGCGCGATGCGGCGCAGCATGCCGTCCGGGCCGAGAATGTGCTCCTGGCCGACCACGTCGTCCAGAGAATTGGGGCGAAGCTCGTCCGCCAGAGGTCTGTCCAAACCGGGACCCTCCCTTCCTGTTTCTGCGGAGTATTATAATGAAAACGCTTTCTTTTTTCAACCGCCCGTGATAGGATAAACAGGAGATTAA
>R15__coassemble_974_pt1 | contig 16842 bp, 17 predicted proteins | sample R15__metabat2_high_PE_040 | metagenome-assembled genome bin R15
AGCCGGGCCTGTTCCACGGAACGGGCCGCGTCCTGCTGAGCCGCCGTTTTGGTCTGGCGGGCCTTCTCCTCTGCCAGAGCAATGGCATCGAGTGCTTCCATTGACATCCGGGTACCTCCTATAGAAAGAAAGGGGTTTCGCGCCCCTATTTGCGGATAAGTGCACACAGTCATAATATCGAATTTGGGTCCGCATTGCAATAGTGGATATATTCTTAACAAATCCCTCGGCGGACGTTTGGTGCGAGGGCTTGAGATTTTTCTCTGTATGCGGTAAAATAGGGAGGAACATGCGAAACCATACGGAAGGAGACCTCCCATGGCCGAGGATTATTCCCGCCGCACCGGCGACCGTAAGGACGGCCGCCGTCTGCGCACAATACAGCCGGTCAGTCGGCTGACCCCCTATCTGTTAAGCGGAAGACAGGACGCATCCAATCTGCTGACGGACCGGTTCGAGGTGACGGCGGCGGACCGCTGGATCGAGGACCGACGCGCCAACGGCTATCCGGACATGAGTCTGACGCACCTGTTTCTGGCCGCTTATGTCCAGACCGTCGCGCGCAAGCCGGGTCTGAACCGCTTTGTGGCCGGACGCCGCATCTATGCCCGGGACAGCATCGACGCCGTGCTGCCGATTCGCCGGGCCTCCGCCTCCGGCGGGGAGAGCATGGTCAAACTGCGGCTGACCCACGGCGACACGGTATACGACATCTATCGGCGTCTATCCTCTCTGACGGAGCGTCTGCGCGCCGGCGATACGCCGAACGATCTGGAATCGCTGGCCAAGGGACTGTCAAGTTTCCCGGGCTTTCTGATTCGTCCGCTGATCGGCTTCTGGCGGTTTCTGGATTACTTCGGCTGGCTGGGGCGGGACATTCTGGAGGCCAGTCCCTATCACGCGAGCATTGTGTTCTGTGACCGGAGCGACTCGGGCATGCCGCCATCGTTCCGTCATCTGACCAACCGGGGCACCACGCCCCTGTCCATGACAATCGGCGGACGGCGCGAGGTCATCGAGCCGGATGACAGCGGCCGCCCGGTTCTGCGCCGCTATGTGGACGCCGCCATCGTCATGGATGACCGCACGGCCGACGGCGCCTACTACAACGCCTGCTTCCGTCAGATGCACAACTATCTGGACAATCTTCTCCTGCTCGAGCACGCTCCGGAGAAAATCAACGACGACATTCTATAAAGAACCCCCGCACAATCCCGGCGCGCAATCGCCCGCCTTAATACGCAACCAGGCCATGCCTTTCGGCATGGCCTGGTTTTTGGTTTGTAAGACAGCGGAATCAGTCGATGCCGCCGAATCCTCCGGGAGGCTCCTCGCCGTCAGCGAGGTCCGCGGGAGGATCGGGAGGGATGGAGCCGTCGGCCATGTTCATGGCCTCCATGCTCTCGCCGCCCTCGGCGCCGGCAGCGGCAGGAGCCTCGGCAGAGGCCTCGCCGGAAGCCTCACCGGAGGCCTCGCCGGAAGCGGAAGCGAAGGAATGGGCATCCTCGTAAACATTGCCCTCTTCATCCGTGGGGATGTAAGAGCCGTCGATGAACTCGGCCGCAATGGCCTCGGGATCGAAGGAGTAGCCCTCCTCGGTGCCGATGTTGGCGACGTTCTCCTGCGCGGAGAGGTCTTCCTCGGAATAGGTGCCGGTCACGGTCAGAATGATGTCACTGTCGCCGGCGACATAGGGCTCGCAGTCGGCAGAAACGATGGTGACGGTCTTGCCCTCGGCGTCCACGATGGAGCCGCCGCCGGTGTAGAGGTTCTGCACGGTGGAATCGGCCGTCAGAATGATGACGGAGCTGTCGTCCATGTAGACGGAGCAGCCGCGCTCGCCGTTGTCCTCACGCTGGACAAAGGCCGTGGTGGCCTCGGTGCCGTCGGTGAAGTAGCAGTCGAGATAGGACCAGGTGTCGAAGATGATGTCGCCCTCGAAGGTCTGGTCAATGCAGTACAGCACGCACTCGGAGCCGTTGGCGCCCGCCGTGCCCCAGCCGCGCATGTTGGTGTTGCAGGCGCACATCAGGAAGGCGTAGTAGGTCTCGGGGTAGATCATCTGCACATCATACAGGCTGATGTAGCAGTAGGTGTTCGTGGTGTAGAACATCTTGTAGTTCTCGAGGTTTTCGGTGTTGTCCGCCTTGAGAACGCCGCCGACCATGGTGAAGTAGCTGGTGCCGTCCTCCGCGTCGCCGGACATGGACTGGTAAATCATGACGTTGCTGGCCTCGTCATCGTCGGAGGCGGTGTAGTTGCCCTCGAGATAGCAGTTGTAGACCTTGCCGGGGTTGCGGCCCTCGAAGCAGAAGGCCTGGGCGTTGTGGGCCGCCAGCGTCGCGTTGGAGATGGTGATGTCCGCCACGCAGTAGCAGGCCGGGGAGCCCGTGCCGATGGAGCCGTTGGAGATGTAGGAACCGCCGTCCACAACCATCAGTCCGCCGCCGCGGTCGGAGCGGATGGCCGCCGAGGAACCGCCCTCGGTGGTGACGGTGCAGTCGTTGGCATAGAGCGTGCCGCCGCCGGCGACCATGATGCCGCCGGAGCCGCCCTGGTCGGTGTCGACCACGGAATCGGAGATGGAGATAACGGAGTCGCCGTAGGCAAAGACGCCGTTCGCGCCCTGGGCATTGGTCCAGACGCTGGAGCCCGTGATGGTAAGGTTGGCATCCTGGTAGGTGTGGACGCCGGAGTTGGTGCCGTAGAAGGAGGCGTCGTCGCCGGAAAGGCTGCCGGCGCTCTTGGTGATGGTGCTGTCCTCGATGACGGCGGTCACGCCTTCGCCGGCACGGACGCCGACCGCGTTATCCTCCGTGCAGTCGGGGAAGGTCACGCCGGTGTAGGTCTGGCTGTCGAGATCGGTGGCCGCGCCGCCCTCCGTATAGGTGCGGGACCCGCCACCGCCGCCGGGCATGCTCATCCCGCCGGAAGCGCCGCCGGCCTCGCCGGAGGCCATGACAGCAACGCTGAGCAGCAGGCACAGCGCGGTCAGAACGGCCAGAAGCTTGCTTGTTTTCTTCATTGTGTTTTCTCCTTTCTCAGGCGCCGGGGGAGGCGCCGAAATGATGGGGTTAGTATACGCTACTTTCCCGCTGTTGACAAGAGATAGAAACGGAAATTTTGCAAAATACGGGGCGCGGCCGATTCGCTCCCTTATTGGTTTACTGCGCCTCGGTCAGGGCAGAGATTGCCGAGACGAGATTGAGTACCTCCGAACGGGACACAAGCATGGTCCGCTCCGCAAAAATCGCCACACAGCTGCTGCTGTCGTAATCGTATACGGTAAGCGTCATGCCGTCTGCGCCGTCCGTGGTGTGGAAGGTGACGGAAAGAAGCTCCGAACGGGGCTGCGCCTGCGGCGCGACCGAGTCCGCCGTCAGATCGCACAGCGCCTCAACCCAGGCCTCCGCCGCCTCCGCATCAAGCTCGGTCCCGTCGTCAAGAGCATAGGTCCGGACCGGCAGCTCCTCCGCGGCTTCGGTTTGCTCCGCGTCTTCCGTCGTCAGCTCGTCCGCCGAGGCCGCCGTCTCGGTATCCGTCTCGGAACCGGTCTCGTCGTCGGATTCGATATCGGTTTCCTCCACAGGCGTCTGGGTCACCGTGATGACATAGGGCGTGTCGTAGACCGCAAGCTCCAGACTTTCCAGCGCGTCCGGGTCGATGCAGCAGACCTCCGTCGGCTGCAGGGCCGTCAGGTCGGCAAACATCAGGCCGTCCAGCGCCGAGCCGTCCGTGATGTAGATCATATCGGAGCCCTCGAGCATGGTATAGACCCCGCTGTCGGCATAGGCGCCGAAGAGCAGAACAACTTCTCCCTCCGCGCCCTCATAGTCCGTGTAGGTAAGCACGGCGCGGCCCTGCGGCGTGTCAAAGCCGTACTGCGTAAGCTCCGCCGCGCCGGCGTCCCAGGTCACACAGGAGTTCCAGGTGATGTTGGTCACCAGCTGATAAAGCGTCGTCACCGCCGTCGTGGAAAGCGGCGTATACGAGCCGTCCTCCGAGAGGAACCAGTCATAGGCGTCCGTATAATACAGCTCCGCGCTGTCCGGGATATAGACAAGCTGCGCGCTGACGCCGTCGGTATCAAAGACAAAGCTCTGCACCGTGTCGATGTCCGTGGGCAGAACCTCCCACTCGGCCAGACTGTCCAGATCCTCCTCGAAGGTACCGTACAGAACGGAATCGACCGTATAGACCGGCGTTTCGCCGTCGATGAGCAGATAGTATTCCCCCGTCAGGGCGCTGGTGTTGCCAAGAAGATACGAGGTCTCCGTCGTCCCGTCCGACACCGTCACGGTAAGACAGGGCGTATCAAGACCGTATTCCTCAAGCTCGTCCGGCTCGTCATAGCACCCGGTCGCCGTCAAGGCGGCCAGCGTATCCACCATGCCGTCCACCAGACTCTGGTCGATGGGGCAGGCTTCGTCGTCCGTGCTGACCCAGGTATCGTCGCGTTTTTCCAGCGACACATCCGTGCCGGAGCCCGTCCAGGAGAGCGAAACGGCATCCTCCGCCGCAAGGCGCGAGATATCCACCGTGACCGTCTCCTCCGCCGCCTCGGCGGCCGCCGTACGCTTGCTCGTCACATTGCCCGCCAGGAAATAGGCGCCGATTAAAACCACCAGCGCCGCCAACAGGCACAAAAGCTTTCCACCGCGTTTCATCAGCGACGCCTCCTTTTTACGCTTACCACAATGCCCCAGGCCAGGAACAGCGCGGGGATAATGAAAATCAGCACCGTGCGCAGGAAGGTGCCCGCGCCGCTGGTAAACTGCAGATAATCCGAGCTGAGCGTTTTGGCGTGAATGCTGACCGACTCCGTATCCCCGCTGAGGAAGGACAGGGCATTGAGCAGCAGATCCTCGTTGGCGCCGGAGACCATTTCATCATAGGTCGACTGGCAGAAGGCGGTGGAGGTGATGACAACGGCCGTGCCGCCGGTCTCGTCCTCGCTGACCACGGCGCCGACGGAGAACGGGCCGGCCGGGTCCGCCTCGTCCTTCTCCACGGTGGTCAGACCGGAAAGCTGCAGCTTGCAATACGCCGAGGAGGAGGTGGTCAGCAGTGAATAAACGCTGATGCCGTCGGGCAGCGTGCTCTGCACGGTCATCGCCTGCGCGTCGGGCAGCATGACATGATAGCCGCCCTCTGTCAGCGGAGAGGTGATCAGATGACTGCCCAGATCGGGAAGAATCAGATCCACATAGCCGTAGTTATAATACCCGGAATCCCCTTCCATGATGCAGCCGCCGGTATAATCCAGCCCCAGCTCCGCGAGCAGCGCCGTCAGATTCGGCATGTCCTCCTCGGTATACTCCGTGGTAATCATCAGACTGCCGCCGGCGTGGAAGAAGGAAAGAATCTTTTCACACTCGTCCGAGGAAATGTCGCTGGTAGGACCGGTCAGAAACAGAATGTCACAGTCCTCGGGCACGGACTCAAGAGTAAGAAGACTGAGTTCCTCCACCTGGGCGTTCTGACGCTCCATGGAGGTGACGGTGTCATCCTCCAGACCCGTCTCGCCGTGGCCGGTCAGAAGATAAATTTTGGTCTGGTCCTCGCTGGTCACATAGAGCACGGCCGAGGTGATATAGCTCTCGGCGCAGAAGACGTCCGCGTCCGGCATGCTGCCGTAATAATAGTAGTAATAATACGCGTTTTCCATGTCCGAATAGGTCCACAGATCGGCATAGGGCACATACATGTACCGCTCCCCGCAGACCACGGCCAGGCTGTTGTTGGTGACCGATTCCGTCGTGTAGGAGGAGGCAAAGTTCGGATACTGCACGGGGTCGACCTGCACCACGTTGACGCCGCGGTACTGGGCATAACGGCCCAGCAGCTTTTCCAGATAGCTGTCCTCATTGCCGGACTGAACCAGCCAGTAGATGGTGACTTCCGCGTCCTTTTCCTCCACCGAGGACAGGAGAACATCCGACTGCTCGCTGAGCGTATAGAGCTGCTCGGCGGAGACATCCACCTGGGTCAGGCTCTCCGGCAGCGCGGACACGACCAGATTCACAATCACGGCGATGGCAATCACGATGATGGCCGCCACCACGCTGTAGGTGCCGACGCGCCAGGTGCGCGTGTTATAGCCCGCGCGCAGCTTGGAAAGAAAAGCTTTCATCAGTTCCACCTCCGTTTCTCCATGCTCTGTACCGTCAGGAAGAGGAACACTCCGATGACCGTCAGATAATACACGATTGCCTGCAAATCCAGGACGCTGTAGACAAAGTTGCCGTAGCGGTCAAACAGCGCCAGATACGCCACCACCTCGGCGAAAAGACCCGTAAAGCGGCTTTTCATCACAAACCAGCAGACCAGCAGCGCACCCTCAAGAATCACGGCCGCGCCGACCGAGAAGGAGACATTTTTCGTCATGCGCCACAGCAGCACGCCCAGCAGCACAATCAGCACCGTGAACGCCGCCAGAGACACCGCCGCGTCATCCGGAATATACTCCGCCAGCGACTTCATGAAATACAGCAGCAGCATGACGCCGAAGCTGATGAGGAACGAAAAGGTAATGTGCTCCGTCTGGGAGGAGATGAACATGCCGACGCTGATAAGCGCCGCGCCCAGGAAGAAAAAGCCGACCAGCGCGCTGTAGGCCGACTTGAGCGCGATGGCGCCCGAGGCCGCCGTGGCGTTGAGCACCAGCGGATACAGCCCCATCACCACGACGGGCACCGCCAGCACCGTGACCAGCGCCAGATACTTGCCGAGCACAATCCGCGTCATGCTCATCGGCAGGGAGTAGAGAAGCTGGTCCGTGTGACGGTGGCGTTCCTCCGTAATGGACAGCGCCGTCAGAATGGGCACAGCCAGAAGCAGAATAAAGCTCATGCTGGCAACGACATACTCATACTGGGTATAGCCCGCCAGACTGTAAACCATGATGTAAATGCCGGCAAAGAGCAGCACCAGCGCGGAAAAGGCATAGCCGGTCAGACTGCTGAAGGCCGAATCAAGCTCGCGATCGTAGATGGCTTTCATTCCCGCACCTCCTCTGTATCGGACGGTTCCTCGTCCGCGACCGGCTCGGCGGCCGGTATCTGTTCCGGTTGTGATTCGGCGGCCGAATCTTCCTCCGCGGCCGTCTCCGCCGCGAGAGGCAATGCCGACGGGTCATCCGTGGTCAGACCGAGGAACACATCCTCCAGACTGGCGCGGCGGCTTTCCAGATGCAGGACCGGCAGTCCCGCCTCCGCCAGGGCGATGGCGATGGCCTCCTCCCGGTCGGCAAAGCCGGGCTGCGCCGTAATCTCGGCGGAGCAGCGGCCGTCGGTTTCCTCCGTCTGCACGGAGTCGATGCCGTCGATTGTTTCCAGCACAGAAAGAACCTCCTGCGCCGCGCCCTTGACCGTGACCTGATAAACACCGGCCCCGGCGAAGCGCTGCTCCAGATTCTCCGGCGTATCCGCCGCCACGAGCTCACCCCGGTTGATAATCAGCACGCGGTCACAGCAGGCCTGCACCTCCGTGAGAATATGACTGGAGAGAATGACAGTGTGCTTCTCGCCCAGGGTGCGAATCAGCTCGCGGATTTCGATAATCTGCCGGGGATCGAGGCCCACGGTCGGCTCGTCGAGGATAATGTATTCCGGGTCGCCCAGCAGCGCCTGCGCGATGCCGACACGCTGGCGGTAGCCCTTGGACAGATTGCGGATCAGACGCCCGCGCATTTCCTGCAGCCCGGTGATCTCGATAACCTTCTCGAGCGCGGCATCCGCCGCTGCCCGCTTGAGCCCCTTGGCGCGAGCCACAAAGAAAAGATATTCCTCCGCCGTCATGTCCTGATACAGGGGCGGAAGCTCCGGCAGATAGCCGATTTTCTTCTTCGCCTGCACCGACTGCTCAAAAATGTCCAGCCCATCCACGGTGACCATGCCCTCCGTGGCCGCCAGACAGCCGGTCAGAATGTTCATCGTCGTACTCTTACCGGCGCCGTTGGGACCGAGAAAGCCGTATACCGTACCCGACTCCACCGTGAAGCTGAGATTCTTCACCGCGTCGTGGTTCCCATACCGCTTTGTAAGGCCCTTTACCTCTATCAAAGCAATCCCTCCTTATGATGTTTTCCATTGCCAGGATAGTTTACCCTCCGAGGGAGAGAAAATTGTGTCCGTTCTGTAAAGGAAAACGCACTTGTTTTTAAACTTATTGTAAAGGCGGCGCCGTGCCGCGGCGCCGCCTTATCCTTTATGTTAAATACGCCGCCCGGAGCGCGTCGAGTTCCGCGTCGGTCAGACCGATTCCGTCGCGCAGATAGCCCTCTGCGCCGCCCCAGAGCGCCTCGATGCGCTCGCAGTACAGCTGCAGAAAATCCGCCCGCACAAAGCAGAGGTCCCGCGCCGCCTTTTCCCAAGTGGCGTCCGGCGCTTTGGCCATGAGGCGCTCAAACTCCGACTGCAGAAAATCGTTGGTGTGCATGTAATCCGCCCGAATCGCGTCCTCGTCCGCGCCGAAGGCGCTCAAGACCAGCAGCGCCGCGATGCCGGTGCGGTCCTTGCCCTGGCGGCAGTGCCACAGGACGGGCGCCCCGTCCGCCTCCAGCAGCAGACGGAAAAAGCGGCGATAGGCCTCCGTGCAGACCGGCTCCGTCGACAGCTGCTGATAAATCGTGCGGAAGATTTCGTCGATATTCTGCGGCGCCCCCGGCTTGCCGGCCGCGGGAGGCGGCGGCAGATTGTCCTTGATCGGGGGCAGAACGGGAATCGAGACATTCTCCGCTCCCGCCACGATGCAATCCGGTCGGTCCTGCCGTTCCCCGGGGTCCCGAAAATCCACGATGTATTTTACGCCGAAATCCCTCTCGAGACGAAGAGCGTCGGCCTCGGTGGCGTGATAGAGCTCGCCGCAGCGCAGCAGCGCCCCCGGCCGCACGCGCCGCCCTGCGCGAAGGGGCACGTCGGACAGATCTCTGAAGTTCACAATCGCATCCATGGTATAATCCATCAATTTTTCACCTTCCCATAAACCGAAGTCCGTTTTATAACCCATCCATTCCTGTATGATCAAGTCATGAGAATCACAACAGGAGGATAAATAACATGACGAAGAAAAATCGTATTTTCCGTCGGCTGCAGCCGTTCGCGCTGCTGGCTGTGCTGCTGGCTGCTGTCACCGCCGAGGGGTGGATGAATCTGCTGTGCCGGCTGTTCTTCTGACCGGGCGGCTCAGGGATAGAGCGCGCGTACCTCGTCGAGCATTCGATGCATCCGGCGCACGGCGCTCTCCGGCGCGGTCAGCTCCGCCCCGGTTCCGAAGGAAAACAGCCAACCGTAAAACGGTTCGTTGAGCGCCACCTCCGGGTGCACCAGAAAATGCTCCTCCCCGTCGGGGACCAGCGCCATCTCCGCGCCGAAGCGGTCGATGACCGCGCCGGCCAGCCGGTTTTCAAAGCGCAGCGTCACCTGCTGTGTGGGACCGGAGAACATATTGAAATGCGCCTGGGTATAGCGCTGGGGGTCATAGCTCTCCCGCGCCTCGCGGCCCTGCGCCGGTTCGGGCAGGGTCTCGATGGCGCTCATCTTGTCCACGCGATAGTGGCGAATCGCCTGCGTCGTCTCGTCCCAGGCGACAAGATAATAATTTTCCTCGTTGAACAAAAGCGAGATGGGACTGACGCAGTAGCGCTCGCTCCCGCGGCGGGACACCCGCTCGCGCTGCACCGTCCAGTGAAAATACCGAAACGCAATCCGACAGTCGGCCGCCAATGCTTCGTGCAGGCGGTCGACGTTGTAGTATATGCTCTCGTTCATGCTCTTTACCCGGCGGGAAACATAGACCCGGCGCTTGAGCTGACCCGCCTGATGCTCGCTTAAGAGCGAGCCGAGCTTGCCGATCAGCTCCAGACTTTTGCGACGGGTCAGAAAACGCGAGGCCTGAATGCTGTCGGCCAGCATGCGAAGCTCCGCCGCTTCAAACTCGCGCGAGGCCAGGTAATAGCGGCATTCATTACCCTGCCGCTCGGCCAGAATGTCCATGCCGTACAGACGCAGCAGCTCGATATCGTCATAGATGCTCTTGCGCTCGGCGCGGACCCCGCGCTCGGCAAGCAGAGCGATGATTTCCGCCATGGAAACGCCGTGCTGTTCGTCTGTCCGGCGGCGGAAGATATCCGCCAGATAAAGCAGCTTCAGCTTTTGTCCGCTGTATCGGGGCATATCCAATCCTCCCTGTCGCAGGCTGCGCGCAGACGGGCAAGCTCGTCCGCCGTCAGCTCGCGGTATTCGCCCGGCTGCAGAGCCGGGTCCAGGCGGAGCGGCCCCTCCGCCGTACGGCGCAGATAGGTCACGCGGCTTCCCAGCGCCAGCGCCATCCGGCGCACCTGGTGATACTTTCCCTCCCGGATGCGCACCAGCGCGGACAGCCCATCCGCCGACGGCTCAACCTCCGCCGGGAGACAGCGCTCCCCGCCGTCGAGGACAATCCCCTCGCGAAACCGCGCCGGGGCATCCGCCGGCAGCGGGCGGGACAGTTCGACATAATATTCCTTGACAATACCGCAGCGCGGGGAAATCACCCGGTGGCACAAATCCCCGTCGTCCGTCAGCAGCAGCAGTCCCTCCGAGGCCTCGTCCAGACGGCCCACGGGAAAGAGCTTGCGGTGCGCCCATTCCGGGCCGATCAGGTCCAGGACCGTTGTCTTGGACCGGGAATCCGTCGCGCTGATACAGCCGGCGGGCTTATGCAAAAGCAGATACACATGCTCCGCGTATTCGATACGCCGACCGTCCACCCGCACGTCGTCCGTCGGGGCGCAGTGGTCCGCGGCGCTGCGGGCCGGCACGCCGTTGACCGTGACGCGCCCGGCCGACACCATCCGGCGCAGCTCGCTGCGTGTCGCCACCCCGGCGGTGCGCAGATATTTATCCAGTCTCAGCTCCGTCTCCATGGATTATCCCTCCGGCAGATAAAACACCGTGGCCGCGGCGGCAGCATAGGCTTCCGGCACGTGGGCAGTGAAGCTCTCCGCGCCGGGCGTGGTCTCAAAGAGCGCCCCGTCGAGCAGCAGATAGACAGACGACTCATCCGCCGTGCCCGGCAGGGAGCCGGACAGACAGACATAGCCCTCCATGTCCGACGCCTTGCTGTCGCAGCTCACCGCGGCGGACGCAAGGCCCTCCGTGACCGAGCTGTCCCGCTCCGGCGCCGGCAGCACCGGCGGATACTGCAAAAGATAAGAAAGATTTCTCTCCACCAGCTCCACCACCACGGCATCCGTTCCCTCCGCCCAGTCCAGACGGTAGTTGTTGGCCCGCGAGAAGCAGGCCTCCGCCGTGCCATCGGCGAGATACGGGAACAGATTGCGTCCAAAGGAATCCCGGAACAGGAGAAGCGTTCCTTCCCCGCTGCCCGTCGTGCGGATGGTGATGTCGTCCTCGCTCAGATAGCGCGAGGTATATTCATAGGAATAACCCGGACTATAGACCCAGTCCGTCTCCGTCCGGCTCGAGGCGGGATAGAGCATCTCATACAGGTCGCCCGTGTGTTCCCCTTCCTCGAAGGGACCGGAGAAATACGCGGTATCCAGTCCGAGGCAGTCCGCGATGGCGTCCGCCGCCAGCGCGGCGCCCCGTCCGTTCCAGTGGCTGTCCGTCTGCCAGTAGAGAATCTCGTCCTCTGCCGCAAAGACAGACACCAAATCCAGATAATTCACACCCTGTTCCGCCAGCAGCGGAACCAGACTTTCGCGGTTCGACCCCTCCGACACGGTCGGCAGAGAGGGCATGTACTCGCCGTAGAGCGTGTTTTTGTTCGGCGCGATGGTAAAAACAAATTCGGCGCCGCAGCTCTCAGCATACTCCGCCATCAGCGCGAGAGAGCGCGCGGCGCAGTACAGCTCCCGGTCGCTCATCCGGTCGGAGCCGGTATAGTCCGACACGGTCGGGGCATAAAACAGCCACCCCTCCCGGCCGAGCACCACATCGTCGTTGGCCGAGGTGCCGAACACGCCCGAACACAGACGGTCCCAGAGCGTGATGCACTGCGGACGCAGGAAAAAGCCCTTTCCGACATAATCGGAGAGGTCCGACAGGAAATCCGCGTTCCAGGTCCCGTTTCGCACCAGCTTCGGGGCGGCGGCCGCCGTTTCGTTCGCCACAGCCTCCGCCGGTCCGACGACCATCAGCCCGATGCCCGGTATTAGACACAAAACCAGAAGCAGCGCTATGAAGATGTTACAGACATTCTTTTTCATCATTCAAAATTGGAAGTAAATAAAGGGGGAAAAGCCGCTGCCGGCCATGGCCAGAATGCACAGCGCGAAAAGCGGCACCGCCAGCACGGTTCCCACCGTCTGCGCGCGGGCGCCGAGACGCGATTCCACCCGGGAGAGAATCGGCAGACTGCCGACTGCAGCCGCAATCAGCGCCGTGATGTTCAGCCCCGTCAGAAGCCGGCGCAGCTGCAGCGCGTTCTCCGCCGTACCGGCGCGGAAGGAGAACATCGCCCCCAGCATCCGTCCGGCCTCCGCCACGCTGTCTGCCCGGAACAGCACAAACCCCAGCAGCACGGCAAGCAGCGTGTACCCATGCAGCGCGACGCGGCCGATTTTGCTGCGTTCGAGCTTTTTGACCGGAATCACCCCGAGATATTCCAGCACCGTCAGCGCCCCGTGCCACAGACCCCACAGGATAAAGGTCCAGTTGGCGCCGTGCCACAGGCCCGTGCAAAGAAAGATGAACAGGCGGTTGAACACCGTACGTCCCCGGCCGCGGCGATTGCCGCCCAGCGGGATGTAGAGATACTGCCGAAACCAGGTTGTCAGACTGATATGCCATCGCTTCCAGAAATCCATCATCGAGCGCGCGACATACGGGTGGTCAAAGTTTTCCGCAAAACGGAAGCCGAACAGATTGCCAAGACCCAGCGCCATATCGCTGTAGCCGGAGAAGTCAAAATAAATCTGCAGCAGATAGCTGACGGCTCCAAGCCACGCAAGCCGCGCGTCCGGCGTTCCATCCGCCAGGGAAAACACCGTATCCGTAATCCCGCCCAGCACGTCCGCCACGAGCAGTTTTTTCGCAAGCCCCAGCACAAAGCGCCGCAGCCCTTTCGCCGTCAGCGCGCGATCGCAGGGGTGATTGTCCAGCTGCGCGGCGGCATCCGGCCAACGCACAATGGGTCCGGCCAGCAAATTCGGGAAAAAGCCGATATACAGCAGCACGCGCACAAAGCGCTTTTCCGCCAGCGCGCGGTCGCGATAGACCTCGATGACATAGCTGATGCCGGTGAAGGTAAAAAACGAAATCCCCGCCGGCAGCATCAGCCCGGCGGACGGAATGGCCGTGCCAAGAAGAGCGTTGATCGTGTCCGTAAAGAAATCCAGATACTTAAACGCTCCGAGAAGCCCGAGATTGATCACCAGCGCCGCAATCAGCACGGCGCGGCGGCCCTTATCCCTCCGCAGCAGCAGCCCCGCCGCATAGTTGCACGCCACGGAAGCGAGCAGCAGCGGCACCGCGCTTACGGAGCCGAAGGCATAAAAAACCAGACTGAAGACAGCCATCAAGCCATGGCGGGCCTTCAGTCCGGGCAGAACGCGATAAAGAAGAAAAACAAGGGGGAAGAACATAAACAGAAAGCCGGCGCTTCCGAACAGCATGTTCAATCCCCCTTATTGGTTTTGGCCGAAAACGGCCTGAGCGAATCGGTCAGCGCCGATTCAGCACCATTCTTTGTATTCCGGCTCAGCCGGTTCCTCCTCCGCCGCCGGGGTCTCCGGACGGACGTAGGAAATCACGACACGGCGGTTCGGCTCGGCTCCGGTGGAGCTGGTGGTCACGCCCTCGTAGTCCTGCAGAGCGGAGTGGATGATGTGACGCTCGTAGGAGTTCATCGGCTCGAGCGCCATGCTGCGGCGGTATTTGATGGCCTTGGCCGCCATTTTTTCCGCCAGATGAACCAGCGAATCCTCGCGCTTGGCGCGATAGCCCTCCGCGTCCACGTTGATGTGGCTGCGGCGGTCGCTGCTGCGGTTGACCGCGTAGTTGGTCAGATGTTGGATGGCGTCGAGCGTCTCGCCGCGGCGGCCGATAATCGGGCCGATGCCGGCGCCGGACAGCTCCACATTCAGACCGCCGCCCTGACGGGGCGTGATGGTCATGTCCGCGCTGACGCCCATCTGGGCAAACAGCCCGGTCAGGAAGGCGCGGGTCTGCTCCTCCTGCGTGCCCTTGCCGCGGACAAAGGGTTCCACGGGAGCCGTGGGAGCCGCGGGAGCGGACTTGGCTTTGGACTCCTTTTTGGAGGTGGGCGCCGCCTTGGGCGCGGGGGCGGATTCCGGCTCAGCCGAAAGCGTCGGCTCGTCCGGACCTTCAAAGGTCACGCGGACAACCGCGTCCACGGCGCCGATGCCGAGGAAGCCGCTTTTTCCGCGTTCCAGAATTTCCACGGAAATCTCTTCCCGTTCCAGCTGCAGCTCCGCGAGAGCCTTTTCGGTGGCTTCCTCAACGGTTTTTGCGCTGAATTCCAGTGTTTTTACCATAACAGGATTATTCCTCCGAATTCCATTGTTCGTCCGATTCGGCGGGCTCGTCCGCGGGTTCTTCGGGCTCATCAACCGGTTCCTCGGATTCGGGCTCGGCCGGCTCCTCGTCGGCGTCGTCCGCATCCGCGGGCTCCTCGGGCTCGAAATCCGCGTCCTCCGCCTCGGGAGCCGCGGCCGGTTCCCCGGTCTCTTCGGAGGACTCGAGCGGCTCTGAAGCGTTCTGCGCAGACGCCGTATCCGTGTCCTCGATGACCTCGGCAGCGTGCAGCGCCTCGAACTCGTCGGACTCCCCGGCGGCCAGAGCGGTTTTTTCCTCGGCCTCATCGGGATTGGTGTAGCGGTCGGGCACATAGGCGCGGCCGCGGGCATAGCGGCGGTCTCCCACCTGGGAGGCGGGGATTTCCTCCCCGTCCGGGCCGCGTTTCGCGGCGCGCAGGGCGCGGGCCTCCGCCGCCTTGCGTTCGGTCTCCTTCTGGGACTGGGCCGCCTGCATTTTCTTTTTGGATGTGTTGCGGTTTTGCTGGGTGGTGCCTTCGGCGCGCTGACGCTCGGTTTCCTGGCGCTTGGCCTCCAACTCCGCCTCGCGGGCGCGCTCGCGCTCGATGCGGTCGGCGTCCTCGATATCCAGCTGCTTGTTGTAGATGCGGGTCAGAATGACGTCCTGAATGATGGAAAAGACGCTCTGGGCAATCCAGTAAATGCCCATGACGCCGGGCATCGTGAAGCAGATCCACAGACTGATGAGCGGCATGTAGAGCATCATCGTCTTGCTGGTCTGCTGCTGGTCCATGGTCTGGGGGTTGGACGCGTTGGAAATGCGCATACTCAGCCAGCTGAGGAACGCGGACAGCAGCGGAATAAGGAACAGACCGAGCTGAGCCGCCCAGCCCTCGCCGCTGAAGGTCCAGAACTTCCAGTTGGGTACCTGGCCCAGGTCCAGACCGAGGAAGCCGTAGTCGAGTGTCTGCAGACGGTCGGCAAGACCCGCAAACTGGTCGAAATGTTCGGTGATGAACTGGGACTGGTAAATCTGTTCGTAGGCAGCGGCATTGCGCGTGGTGGAATAGGTGGTGACGACATAGCCGAGCTGCAGCAGCTTTTCGTAAATCGCGCCGCCCTCGCCCAGCAGTTCCTCGCCCACGCCCATCATAATCGTGATGGGGTAGCGGATCGCCTGGTACAGAGCAATCAGAATGGGGAACGGAATCAGCGACCACAGGCAGCCGGACATCGGGTTGATGCCCTCTTCCTTGTAGAGCTTGTTGACCTGTTCCTGGTATTTCTGTTTGTCGTTGCCGTATTTTTTCTCCAGTTCCTTGAGACGGGGCGTCATGCGCGCGGTGCGCATCATGCTCTTTTTGCTCTTGAGCTGGAACGGGAGAAGAATCAGCTTGACCACGAGGGCGAAGAGAATGACGGCAACGCCGTAGTTGCCCGTCCATCCGAACAGCCACAGCATCAGTCGGCCAAAGGGTTTGGCAATTGCTTTAAACATAGCATTCTCCTTGTGCCTCAGGGCACGGGGTCATAAAATTCGTGCTCCCCCCGGTGAAAGGGGTGGCAGCGGCAGATGCGCCGGAGTGCCAGCCAGCCGCCTTTGGCTGCGCCGTATTTTTCCACGGCCTCAAGCGCATATTGACTGCAGCTCGGGATGAACCGGCAGCAGGGCGGACGCAAAGGGGAAATCCTTCGCCGATAAAAACGAATCAGCGCCAGCAAAACGCGCTTCATGGCAGCAGGGAAAGCTCTGTCATGGCGGACAGAAGCTCCTCCTCCAGACGGGAATAGGCTACCGGCGCCGCGCGGGCGCGCGCTACCACGACAATATCCTGCCCGACGGCGAACGAGCCCTCGTGCAGGCGATAAATTTCCCGAAGGCGGCGGCGGACGCGGTGTCGCGGCACGGCCTTGCCGACCTTGGAGCCCACGGTGAAGCCGAGCCGATTGTCCCCGCCCCCGTTCGGACGGCGATAGACAACCAGACACGGGCGGACCGCCGCGGTGCCTTTTTTATATACGCGGTGAAACTGGCCGTTTGTTGTCAGCGAAGACGTGCGAAGCAATGCTTACAGGGTAAGCTCGTGGCGTCCCTTGGCGCGGCGGGCGGACAGGACCTTGCGGCCGTTGCGGGTCTTCATGCGCTTGCGGAAGCCGTGTTCCTTGGCGCGCTGTCTTTTCTTGGGCTGGTAGGTACGAAGCATGATGTTTGTCTTCCTTTCGGTTTTTTATTACTCAACAGCGAGGGGATGAGCCCCCACAGTAGTTGGCTGTAACCATCAGATTATAAATAAAACTGTCTTTTCTGTCAACTCAAAATATCTTCTCCGCGAAAATATTTC
>R15__coassemble_1008_pt1 | contig 16454 bp, 12 predicted proteins | sample R15__metabat2_high_PE_040 | metagenome-assembled genome bin R15
GTCAGCTATGCTACTTGCTGCAGCTTTTGTAAAGCATCATTGTAACACCTACATATATCACAGGATGATGCCGGCGGCAAGTTGAAACGGCATCCGGTTCGTGCTACAATATTCAATTGAGTATGTATGAAGGACGGAACCGCCATGTACGAACGAACGGAAATCACCCCCGAGCAGCGGCAGACCATGTTTGCCTGCTGTGAGCGGCTGCGCGCGCAGCTCGGCGACCGGCCGCGCACGGCCTGTGTCGATACCTACGGCTGCCAGCAGAACGAGTCCGACAGCGAGATTCTGCGCGGCTGGCTGACGCAGTGCGGGTATCGGATGACGGACGACCCCATGACGGCGGATGTGGTGGTGGTCAACACCTGCGCCGTGCGCCATCATGCGGAGATGCGCGTGCTCGGCAACGTCGGCGCGCTGGTGCACGCCCGCAGCCGCAACCCGGACATGATCGTCTGTGTGGGCGGCTGCATGGCCCAGCAGGAGGGGATGAAAAAGAAGCTCAAGGAGAGCTTTCGCATGGTGGATCTGGTGTTCGGTCCGCACGAGCTGTGGCAGTTTCCGCAGCTGCTGGAGGAAACCATCCGGCGCCACGGACTGCGCGGGAACAAGGGACGGCTGTTCGCGGCCGCGCCCTGCGACGGCGTGGTGGCGGAGGAGCTGCCCCGTCAGCGCGACGGCAGCATCAAGGCGTGGCTGAGCATCATGAACGGGTGCAACAACTTCTGCACCTACTGCATCGTGCCCTATGTCCGCGGGCGGGAGCGCAGCCGGGAGCCGTCCCGCATCGAGGACGAGTGCCGGGAGCTGGTCCGCGCGGGGTACAGGGACATCACGCTCCTCGGCCAGAACGTCAACAGCTACGGCCGGGGGCTGGATGAGAAGGTGGATTTCCCCGCGCTGCTGCGGCGGCTGGACCGCATCGAGGGGGAGTATATCCTGCGCTTTATGACCAGCCACCCGAAGGACGCGACGGAGGCGCTGTTCGCCGCGATGGCGGAGTGTGAGCACACGGCGCACCACATCCATCTGCCGCTGCAGTCCGGCTCCGACCGGGTGCTGAAGGCAATGAACCGCCATTACGACATGGCGGCCTATCTGGAAAAGGTGCGGCTGGCGCGGCAGTATATGCCGGATCTGGTACTGACGACGGACATCATCGTCGGCTTCCCCGGCGAGACGCGGGAGGAATTCGACGAGACGCTGCGCGCCGTGGAGCAGGTGGGCTTTGACGCCATGTTCACCTTTATCTATTCCCCTCGGGAGGGGACGCCCGCGGCGGCCATGCCGGACCCCGTGACCCGGGCGGAAAAGCAGGTCTGGTTTGACGAACTGACCACGCTGGCAAACCGCATCAGCGCGCAAAAGCACGCGGCCTATCCCGGCCGGACCGTGCGCGTGCTGGTGGATGGGAAAAGCGGCTCGGACGAGTGGCCGCTGACCTCGCGCACGCGCGGCGGGCGGCTGGTGCATCTGAAGGGGGACGAGTCGCTCATCGGCACCTTCGCGGACGCCCGCATCACCGAGGCCGCCACCTGGGCCCTTTTCGGCGAGGCGCTGTAAGGCGCGCGGGCTGCCCGCATTGAAACAAAAAGAAAAGACGGACGGAGCTTTTTTCGGAAGGCTCCGTCCGCCTTTGTTTTATTCGCCCTGTTCGCAATCGTTTGCCGGCGCGGCGGCCGGCTCGAAGCGAAGCAGTCTTCGCCCCCGGCGGGTCAGCGTGCCCGCGGTGCCCGCGGGACACAGCGCGTACAGACTCTCGCCGACGCGGAAGTCCGTGATCCGGCCGTCCGGGTCCTTCAGACACAGATGGTATTCCTGCCGGTCGCGGCGGGCCAGTCCTATGGTCAGCGGAAAGCGCTCGCGATAGCGCTTTTCCACCAAGGCGGGCAGCGTTTGTCTCGGCGCCAGCGCGTCGCGCAGCAGCCCGACCCCGTACGCCGCGGCGCACAGCCCCATCACCGCCGCAAGAACCGTGACATACCACGCCATCGCTTACAGCTCCATCGCGGCGCACCAGCCGCTGTACACGGCCTCGCGCACGCTGGCGGGTCTCAGCGCGTCGCCGATAATCCGGGACCCGGGGAACCCGGCCGTCAGCTCGAGCGCCGCGTCCTGCTCCGGCGCGCGCCCGCCGGAGAACACGACGCGGTCGCCCGCCAGCCGCTGCTGCCGGCCCTCCGCGTCCGTATAGAGAACAAAGTCGGAGCCGATTTCGTCCGTGCGGCACAGCGTTTTGTATTCAAAGGTGGGCAGGGCGTTCATATAATCCCGCAGCGCCTTGAGCGTGTGCATGTCGCAGGGGAAGCGCTTGCGGCGGCTGAGTACCGTGACCGTATGGCCGGCAACGGCCAGCGCCAGACCGGTTTCCAGTCCGATTTCCGCGCCGCCCACCACGATATAGCGCCGGGGCTCTTCCGTGCCCTTTTGCAGGAGGTCCAGCGCCTCCAGCGGCAGCAGCGCGTTCTCGCTGCCGGGGACGGACGCGGGACGGGTTCCCGCTGCGCCGCAGGCGGCCAGCACGGTCTCAAAGCCCTCCCGTTCCAGCAGCGCCCGGTCGGCCCGGGTGTTCAGCCGCAGCTCGATGCCGCTTTTTTCCGCCTGGGTCCGCAGCCAGTCCCGATAGCTCCGCAGCGGCCACTTAAAGGGCATGACGTCCACGTGGTTAAGTTGGCCGCCCAGCGCGGGGGCCTGTTCAAACAGTGTGACGGCGTGGCCGCGGCGGGCTGCCGTCAGCGCCGCGGTGATGCCGGCCGGGCCGCCGCCGATGACGGCGACCTTTTTGCTCCGTTCCGGCGCGGCGGGGAACATCCGGTCCGCCACCTGCTCCAGCCCGTGACGGGGGTTGACCCGGCAGCGGCCGCCGTGGCACAGATTGCACCGCAGACAGGGGACCACGTCCTCGCCCCGGCCCTGCAGCAGCTTTTTGCCGTATTCCGGGTCGCAGATGAAGGCCCGGGCCATGGAGACGGCGTCACACCGACCCTCGCGCAGAAAGCGCTCGATGTCGTCCGGATTCTGGAAGGCGCCCACGGGGGAGATGACGGAACGGATGCCCCGCTGCTTCATCCCCTCGGCATAGCGCAGCATATACGGCTCGTGCTCCGGCTGGTTATAGCCGTTGCCGTGGTTGAGAGAGCCCTCCCAGGCGCGCAGCTGAAAGATGTCCACGTCGTCCTGGGCCCGCTCGGCAAAGCGGAGAAATTCCTCGAAATCATAGCCCGGCGCCTCCTCTGTGGCGGATACCTGGCACTCGATGATGAAATCCCGGCCGCAGGCGTCCTTGATGGCGCGGAATACTTCCAGCGGCAGACGGATGCGGTTTTCAAAGCTGCCGCCGTACTCGTCGGTCCGGCGGTTTAATACGGGGGAGAGCGCGTTGGCCAGAATGCCGCCGCGATAGGACATATACACCGTCACAGCGTCAAAACCCAGCCGCTGAAAGGTCCGGGCCTGGCGGGCGAATTCCGCGACCAGGGCATGGATGTCCTCGGTGGAAATCGAGGGCTTGTTTTCGAAGTTGCGGGAATAGTCCCCGGTTTTGGGGATGGCGTTCCATTCCGCCTCCGGCAGCTCGCAGATGCCCACGTCGTGCGGCTCCACCTCCTGCAGCGACGCGGCGGCCAGCGAGCCGTGAGCGTGAATCCGGTCGCAGATCTGCCCGTAGCAGCTCAGCACGTCCCAGTCCGACATGTCGCACAGCGCCATTGGGGACAGACGGCCCGCCTTGTCCGGATAGGCGCCCATCGCCACGCAGACCAGCGCCGCCCCGTTTCGGGCCGCCTGTTCATAGAAGGCGATGGTTGCCTCCGCGGGGTATTTCTCCGGTCCCTGCAGCTGGCGGGAGGCGCTTTTGGTCTGCAGAAGCCGGCTTTTCAGCACGGTGTTCCCCACCCGGAGGGGAGTGAAAATGTGTTCATACGGATGAGCCATGGTTCTCTCCTTTCGCAGCGCCGTTTGTCAGGCCGAGGCCTGACTGTCCTCAAAGGCCTTGCGGTGTTTGGCCGCGATTTTGCGGATTTTCTTTGTGTCGTAGGAGCCCACGCCGCCCTGCAGCTTGGGGTCGAGATAGTCGCGCAGCCCGTCGCCGAACAGATTGGCTGCCAGCACCATGACGGCAATGCAGATGCCCGGATACAGGCACAGCTGCGGCGCGGAGTACATGTTGGCACGGCCCTGGTTCGTGATCATATAGCCCCAGGAGGGCGTGCCGACCTTGACGCCGTAGCCCAGGAAGTTCATGGACGCCTCCATCATGACGGTGCCGCCCAGACCGCCCGCCGCCGTGACGATGATGATGGGCATGATGTTCGGCACCACGTGGTGGAGCATTTTCCAGCCCCTGCCGCCGCCCAGCACATCGGAGCTGCGGCAGTAGCCGGCGTCCTTGACGGCAAGGACCGCGGAGCGGATCAGCCGCGACTGGCCGATGCCGCCGGGAATGGACATCACCAGCACAAGCTGCCACATGCCGTTGCCGATCATGGCCATCAAGATCATGGACAGCAGCATGCCGGGGATGCAGGTGAACGCGTCCACAAACCGCTGCACAATCAGATCGAACCAGCCGCCGATTACGGCGGACAGCGTGCCGATGACCACGGCAATCAGCGTCGTCAGCACCGACACGCCCAGACACAAAATCACGGAGGTGCGGGCGCCGTAAATCAGATAGCTCAGTACGTCCCGGCCCAGATTGTCGGTGCCCAGCCAGTAGATGGTCCCGGAGGAGGCCTGCAGCGCCTGTTTCGTCTCGCTGAGCGTCCAGTAGGGGCCCTCGAGCTTGTAGAGAATGTTGCTGGGCAGCGTGCCGGCCTCCATCTTGACCGGCGCCAGCGCGTCGGCGAAGACCGCCACCAGAATCAGCAGCAGCACCACCGCCGCTCCCGCGGCCGCGGAGGGCTTGCTGCGGCAGAAATCACGGATTTTTTTCATCTCGGCCTCCCTCCTTATTCCAGCGTAATCCGGGGGTCAAATTTTTTGTAGAGAATATCCACAATCACGTTGACCACCATGACCACCAGCGAGAAAATCAGCACGCAGCCTTGCATCAGCGGGTAGTCGCGCGCGTTGAGCGCCGTGATGACCAGCGCTCCGATGCCGGGGATGGAGAACAGACTTTCCAAAATGACGGAGCCGCCCACCAGCGCGCTGACGGAGCCGCCGATGAGCGTGATGACCGGCAGCATGGCGTTTCGCAGCGCGTGGTGAAACAGCACGCGCCGCTGCTTCACGCCCTTGGCCCGGGCGGTGCGGACATAGTCCGAGCGCATGGTTTCCAGCGTGACCGTGCGCACGTAGCGCAGCTGCATGCCGCAGTTGGTCAGCGCGCCCAGCAGCGCCGGCACCACGAACATCTTCAGATTGGCAATCGGGTCGGCGAAAAAGCGGATATACTCCGTCGGCGGGCTCCAGCGCCACCACAGCGCCGGGTAAATCAGCACCATGGTCGCAATCCAGAACACGGGGATGGACATCAGCAGCAGCGACAGCACTCGAATCGCAAAGTCCGAGATGCTGTCCTGATGGGCGGCGCAGTACACGCCCAGCGGAATCGAAATCAGATTGGAAAACAGCAGAATCAGCAGCCCCAGCTCCAGCGACGGCAGCAGCTGCCGCCCGATGCAGCCCGCGACGGTCTCATTGCGGAAAAAGCAGTCGCCCAGATCCCCCTTGAGCACGTTGCCGAGCCAGACGAAAAACTGGGTAACGGCGGGCTTGTCCAGCCCCAGCATGGCGGCCACGCTCTCCTCCGTGGCGTCCGATACGCCGGAGGACTGCAGCTTGTACAGCAGGGCATCCACGGCCCCGCCCGGCAGACACCGCACCAATATGAACACCACCAGACAGACAATCAGCAGGGTGGGAATCAGCAGCGCGATGCGTTTGATGATATATTTTCCCATGGCTCAATCCCCCTCGGTCGGATGAAATCCGTCCCTGTCCACGTAATGACAGCTGACCCAGTGGCCCTCCTCCACCCGGGTAAAGGCGGGCTCCGCCTCGTGACAGTACCGGGTCGCGTACGGGCACCGGGTGGAAAAGCGGCAGCCCGCGGGCGGGTTTAGGGGAGAGGGAACCTCGCCCTTGAGCATAATCCGCTGCCGCTGCCGGTCCACGACCGGGTCCGGAATGGGCGCGGCGGAAATCAGCGCCGCGGTATAGGGGTGCAGAGGGTTGGAATACAGCGCCGCGGCGCTGCTAAGCTCCACGATTTTGCCCAGATACATGACGGCGATGTTGTCCGAAATGTGCCGTACCACGGACAGGTCGTGCCCGATGAAAACATAGGTCAGCTTCAGCTCCTGCTGCAGCCGGGCCATCAGATTGACAATCTGGGCCTGAATGGAGACGTCCAGCGCCGACACAATCTCATCGCAGACGATAAAGCTCGGCTGCAGAGCCAGTGTGCGGGCAATGCAGATGCGCTGCCGCTGGCCGCCGGAAAACTCGTGCGGATAGCGGTGCATGCAGTCCGGGGACAGACCCACCATCTGCAGCATGCGGGCGGCGATTTCCTCCCGGTCGGAGCGGGAGGAGGTCATCTTGTGAATCCGCAGCCCTTCCGTGACCACGGCGGCGATGTCCATCCGGGGGTCCATCGAGGAAAAAGGGTCCTGGGATATCGCCTGCAGACGGTTTCGCAGCCGCTTCATGGCCCGGGGCGGGATGGTCCGCAGATTCTGGCCGTCGTAGAAAATGTCGCCCTCGGTGGGCTTGAGCATGCCCAGAATGCAGTTTCCCAGCGTGGACTTGCCGGAGCCGGACTCGCCCACCACGCCCAGAATCTGGCCGCGCTTGATGGCAAACGACACGCCGTCCACGGCCTTGACATGGCCCACGGTGCGCCGCAGCAGCCCCTCGGTGACGGGGAAGTGCATTTTCAGCTCGCGCACCACGACCAGATCGTCAAACCGGGGCAGCCCGTCGTGCGCGGTGTAATTCATTTCGCTCATAGCGAGGGGTCCGCCTCCTTTTCGATGGGGTGAAAACAGGCGCAGCGATGTCCGCCGCCAAGGTCGGTCATGGGCGGTCGTTCGCGGCGGCAGCGGTCGTCGGCATGGGGGCACCGCGCCGCAAAGGCGCAGCTGTTTACGGGAAGCTCCGCCATGTCGGGCGGCTCGCCCTCGATGGTGAACAGCGCTCCGTCGTCCCGGTCCAGACGCGGCACCGCGCGAATCAGCCCCTCGGTATAGGGGTGGCGCGTGGCGGAGAAAATCGTCTGCGTGTCGCCCTCCTCCACAATTTTGCCGCCGTACATGATTTTGACGGAGTCGGCATAGCGGGCCACCACGCCCAGATTGTGCGTAATGAGCATCACGGTGGTGCCGGTCTGCTTTCGCAGATGATCGATCTGGTCAAGCACCTGGGCCTGCACGGTCACGTCCAGCGCCGTGGTGGGCTCGTCGCAGATCAGAAGCTTCGGCCGGCAGCTCATGGCCATGGCAATCATGGCGCGCTGCTGCATGCCGCCGGAAAATTCGAAGGGGTATTGCTTCACGCGCTCTTCCGGGTTGGGAATGTCCACCATGCGCAGCAGCTCCACCGCCCGCTCCCGGGCCTCCGCCTCGCGAAGGGGCAGATGGGTGGTCAGCGCCTCTGCAATCTGTTCCCCGATGGTCAGAACGGGATTGAGTGCGGCGGCGGGCTCCTGAAAAATCATGCTGATGTCCCTGCCGCGGATGGATTCCATTTCGCGGTCGGACAACTGCATCAGATCCCGGCCATCAAATATCACCTCGCCGCCCAGAATCAGTCCGGGCGGATAGGGAATCAGCCGCAGCAGCGACAGCGCGCTGACGGTTTTGCCGGAGCCGGATTCGCCGATGATGGCCGTGAATTCGCCCCGGCGGACGCGGTAGCTCAGGTCATCCACCGCGCGGGTCTGCCGTCCGTTTTTGCCGATAAAATGCGTGCGCAGATGCCGGACCTCCAGAATGTTGTCGTCCATGAATCTTCCCCCTTGTTCCGTGCTTGCGGCGGAGGTGTCGGCCTTTGTCGGCAGCCCCCTGGGAAAAAAGCTCCCCGCTGCCCGCGGGGAGCTTTCGTCCATTATATCATATCTCTGCGCGTTTTGGCGCGCGGGTCTTACTGGCCGTCCTTGACCCAGATGCGGGCCAGGAAGTTCTGGGTGAAGCAGCGATAGCTGATGCGCTCGCCGTTTTCCAGACCGCCGATGCGGCTGGAGAGCAGCTCGGTCTTCTGTGTGCAGCCGGAGCAGGCGATAATCCAGTGGCTTTCGCTGAACATCAGATCGGCCTGCTTGGACAGCTCAATCAGCTCCTGTGTGTCGGTGGCGCTGCCGGCCGCCTCCAGCACGGAGTCGAATTCGGTGTCCGTGTGGAAGGTGGGGTTGGCAAAGCCGGTGGACGCATACATGAAGGTGGCGGATTCCGCGCTCTCAAGGTCGGCAATGTTCTGGTTGATGACGCGGGGATCCTCGCCGTCGCCGGAGATGTTGTGGGCCTCCATCATGTCGGCGCAGACCTCAATTTCCATCGTGACGCCGATGGCCGCGAAGTAGGACTTGATCAGCTGATACAGATCCTGGTCCGCGTTGGTGTCCAGCGCGCAGGTGAAGGTGAAGCCGTCGGGATAGCCGGCCTCCGCCAGAAGAGCCTTGGCTCCCTCGGGGTCATAGCTGTATTCGGCGGTCAGCTCGTCGTCCCACTCGTCAATGGCGGACCACTCGCTGCGGTCGGCAATCCACAGGCCCGCCAGCTCCAGCGGGGTTTCGTAGTCGTAGTAGGCCGCGTTGACCTCCTCGAGATTGACGGCCTTCTGCAGGGCGATGCGCACACGGATGTCGCTGAACGGCTCCTGGTTGACCTTCAGCGCGATGCCGGCGGCGTTGGAGGCGTAGTAGAGCACCTGCACATCGCCGTCGAGGGCGTCGACAATCTGGTTGGTCTGGTCCGCTGTCAGATTGGCGTCCATGGAGACATAGTCCAGGTTGCCGGCGATGAAGGAGGACTGAATGGCCGCGGCGTCGTTGACGCTGGTCAGAATCAGCTCGTCGAGGTAGGGCAGCTGGTTTTCGGGATGGCGCTCGTCGTAGTCATAATACTTGGGGTTGCGCTCGAATTTGTAATAGGAATCCGGCTCGTAACCGACCAGAATGAACGGGCCGGTGCCGCAGGCATAGTGCCAGTCGTCGCGCTGTTCGTCGGTGAGCGTATCCCACTCCACGCCGGTAATCTTGACCTGCGTGTACATCAGGGTCTCCAGCTTGACCTCGGACTCGGTGCACAGATGGAACACCAGCGTATAGTCGCCGGTGGCCTCCACGCAGTCGGCGCGCGTCAGGTCCAGAATGCCGCTGAAAACGCTGTTCCAGTCCACGTCGTAGGACACGGTGGCGCCGGCTTCCGCACTGGCTCCGCCATCGGAGTTGGGATCATAGCCGGGTTCACCGGGCTGGGGCTCGTCCGCCGTGTCGGAGTTGGGGTCATAGCCGGGCTCACCGGGCTGGGGCTCGTCCGCCGTGTCGGAGGTGGGGTCATAGCCGGGTTCACCGGGCTGAGGCTCGGCGGCGGCCGCGGAGGCTTCCTCCACCTCCAGCAGACGGGTGTAGCTGTAGGCCACGTCCTCCGCCGTCAGATTCCGGCCGCCGAACACGTCGTATTCCGCGTCCTTGTCCTGGAAATAGATGTCGTCCCGGATGGTGACCTCCAGCTCGGAGGTGCCGTCGCCGTTTTTGACCCAGTTCCACTCCTTGGCAATCTGGCCGTCCATATAGGCCAGCGGCAGCACGTTCGCGTCAAAGTTGTAGGTGTCCGGGTCGTTCAGTCCCCAGTTGGGGCCCCACAGGGCCTCCAGCCATAGACTGTAGGTGTAGGATTCGCTCATGGCGGGGTCAAACACCTGGTTGAAGTTCTGATAATAAATGGTGGCGCTGCCGCCGTAGACGGGCTCGCCGTCCGCCGGGGCCGCCGCGGGCTCCGCGGCTTCCGCGGTGTCGGTTTCCGCCGCCGGGGCTTCCGCCGTGTCGGAGGCGGTCTCCTCCGCGGGGGTTCCGCAGCCGGTCAGACACAGCGAAAAAGCCATGACCAGAACCAGCAGCAGGGCAAGGGTACGTTTCATGTTCATTTCCTCCTGTCTTATTTTATTAATGGTATATCCTCTTACGGTTTTATATTAAACTGTCATCTTTACCCTTGCAAGACGCAATTGCGTCGTTTTTATTCCAGTTTTGGCGCGCTTTGCCGGAGGAAAAACAGAACAGAACTGACATATCCGGTCTGTTTATGACATAAAAACAACCGGAACCGTTTCCTTATCGGGCAGGAAACGGTTCCGGTATTGTTTTTTTGCGAGCCGTCAGCTCATGTAGTAGTAGGCGGCGGTGGAGGAGACCAGGATGGCGTCCACCTCGCCGCTGTCGAGCAGCTGGAACAGACCGTCGTTGCCGCTTTCGTACACGATGTGGTCGAGGGAGCTGCGAAAACGCTCGTCGGAGTCGAGCACGCTCAAATCGTCGAGCTGTACGCCCAGCACGCCGCCCTTCAGATCGCGGGACGAGCGGATGCCGAACTCCAGCCGGGATACCAGCAGATAGCGGTTGGACACATAGGCCGGGGAGTAATCGTAGCCGGAGACGGCGTAGTTTTCCGGGATGCCCCAGGCGCAGTCGATGTTGCCGCTGGAAAGCTCGATGTCCATGTCCTCCGTCTCGATGGGATAGACCTGCAGCGTCCAGCCGAGCAGACCGCACACGTCGGAGGCCATCTCCATGTCAAAGCCGTAATAGTACACCCCGTCGGTATAGCTCATGGGCAGATTGTCCATGTCCGCCCCGACAATCAGCGTGCGGTGCTCCGGGGTACCCAGGGCGGCCAGCGCGTCCTCGTCCCCCTTCATGGCGATCAGATTTTCGCCGAACCAGCGCAGGGAGGCGGCCTTCATGTTGCCGCTTGCCGCCAGATACTGCATGGCGGCGATGACCCAGGTGGCCACCTCGGCCCCCTCGCGGAAGGCAACGGAATAGCCTGAATCGGAGTAATAGGGATCAATGACGCGGTAGCCGCGGCCGGTGGTGCGGCAGCCGGTCAGCGCGGTCAGCGCGAGGCATAAAGCCAGTATGATTCCCGTTGGACGCAGGAAGCGTTTGCGTGAGAGCATCCGGTCAGTCACCTGCCTTCTTTTTCAGCTGATAGAGGACGTTGAGCGCCTCAATCGGGGACAGCGTGTCCGGCGAGAGGGCGCGCAGCGCCTGCAAAACCTCCTGCCCGACGGTGTCGTCCATGGACAGCTGCGGCGCGGCATAGTCTGCCGTGGGGGAGGCAACGGCGTGGATGGCGCTGCCGCCGGCCTCCAGCTCGCGCAGATAGCCCTGGGCCCGGCGGATGACCCCGTCGGGGACCCCGGCGAGCTTGGCCACCTCGATGCCGTAGCTGTCGTCGGCGGCGCCGGGGAGAATCTTGCGCAGGAAGATGAGCCGATCGGCCTGCTTGCGGGCGCTGATGGAGCAGCAACGGATGCCGGGCACCGCGCCCTCCAGCGCGGCCAGCTCGTGGTAATGGGTGGCGAACATCGTGCGGGCGCCGAGACGTTTTTTGTCCGCGCAGAATTCCAGCATGGCGCGGGCGATGGCCATTCCGTCGTAAGTGGAGGTGCCCCGCCCGATTTCGTCGAGAATCAGCAGCGAGGCGGCGGTGGCGTTTCGCAAAATGCCGGCCATCTCGCTCATCTCCACCATGAAGGTGGATTGGCCCGAGGTCAGATCGTCCGACGCGCCGATGCGCGTGAACACCCGGTCCGTCACGCCGATGACGGCGGACTTCGCCGGGACAAACGAGCCCATCTGGGCCATCAGCACAATCAGCGCCGTCTGGCGCATATAGGTGCTCTTGCCGGCCATGTTCGGCCCGGTCACAATCAGCGCGCGTTCGTCCCCGTCGTTTAAAAAAGTGTCGTTCGGGACAAACAGAACGTCCTTCTGCGTGCTTTCCACCACGGGATGGCGGCCGTCGCGGATGTCAATCGTGCGCGACAGATCCACCTGCGGCGCGGTGTAGCCGTTGCGGAAGGCCGCCTCCGCCAGCGAGCACAGCGTGTCAAGCTCGGCCACCCGGTCGGCAGCCGCCTGCAGACGCGCCACCTCGGCCGCCGCATGCTCGCGCAGGGCGGAAAAGAGGGCGTATTCCCGTTCGGCAATGCGGTCACGGGCGGTCAGAAGCGTGTTTTCCAGTTCCTTCAGCTCGGAGGTGATATATCGCTCGTTCGACACCAGCGTCTGCTTGCGGACATAGTCCTCCGGCAGTGGGACGTCCCCGGCCGAGCGCGGGATGTCGATGTAATAGCCGAAGACGCGGTTGAAGCCGACCTTCAGCTTGTGGATGCCGGTGCGCTCGCGCTCGCGCTGCTCCAGCGCGGCCACGGCGTCGGCCCCGTTGTCGCGGATGTCGCGCAGACGGTCGAGCTCCTCGTCAAAGCCGGAGCGGATGATGCCGCCCTCGCGCACGGAAAAGGGGGGATCGTCACAGACAGTGCGGCGGATTTCGTCGCACAGGGGGGCGAGGGGGTCTGTTTCCGCCACCGCGCGCAGCATGGCGCTTTGGACGCCGGCGAGCGTTTCCGTCAGCGTCGGAATGGCGGCCAGACACCGCCCCAGCGCCAGCAAATCCCGGCCGTTTGCCGTGCCGTAGACACAGCGGGCGGCCAGACGCGTAATGTCGCCCACGGGGCTCAGCCCCTCCAGCAGCTCCGCGCGGCGGATGGAGTCGCGGTACAGCTCGTCCACGGCGGTCAGACGCCGTCCGATGGCAACGGGGTTGAGAAGCGGACGTTCCATCCACGCCCGCAGCAGCCGCCCGCCCATGGGGGTCCGGGTGTGGTCCAGTACGCCCAGAAGACTGCCCTTTTTCTTGCCGGTGCGCAGATTTTCCGTCAGCTCCAGACTGCGCCGGGTGGCAAGGTCCAGCTCCATGCAGCGGTCCTCGTTGAGACGGTCGAGGCGCGTGATGTGGGACAGATCGCGGCGCTGGGTTTCGTTCAGATACGCAAACAGCGCGCCGACCGTCAGCGCCTCGGCGCGGGACAGCGCGGTGCCGAAGCGGCGGGACAGCTCCCCGCCGTCGCCGGCCGCGTCAAAGAAGGCGGAGGCCTCCTGCGTCATGCAGCCGATGCGGCGCAGCTGGCCGGTCAGCGCGGCGTTCGCGGCGGCGCCGGGGGATAGCAGTACCTCCCGGGGACCGAAGCGGGCCAGCTCGTTCATCAGATGGCCGGCGGCCCCGGCGGTGTACTCCGCCGAGCACAGCTCGCCCGTCGACACGTCGCAAAAGGCGGCCGCGCCGCTCTCGCCCTCGAGCCACAGCGCGCCCAGATAGTTCGCCCGCCCGTCCTCGAGCATGGAGGCGTCCGTCACGGTGCCGGGGGTGATGATGCGCGTGATGCCGCGCTGCACCAGACCCGTGGCCTCGGCCGGGTCCTCCAGCTGCTCGCAGATGGCGACCTTATAGCCCTTTTCGATCAGGCGCGCGATATATGGCTCGCAGGAGTGATAGGGCACGCCGCACATGGGCGTGCGCTCCTCCTCGGGTTTGCCGCGGTCCCGCGTGGTCAGCGTCAGCTCCAGCTCGCGGGAGACGAGAATCGCGTCCTCGTCAAACATTTCATAGAAGTCACCCAGCCGGAAAAACAGCAGACAGTCGGGATTGGCCTGCTTGATTTCCAGGTACTGGCGCTTCATGGGTGTCAGTTCAGCCATGGTTTGTCGTCCTTATTCGTCCAGCTTCAGCACGGCGAGGAAGGCCTCCGTGGGCAGCTGCACGCTGCCGAGGGAGCGCATCTTCTTTTTGCCCTCCTTCTGCTTTTCCAGAAGCTTTTTCTTGCGCGTGATGTCGCCGCCGTAGCACTTGGCCAGCACGTCCTTGCGCATGGCCTTGACGGTTTCGCGCGCGATAATCTTGCCGCCGATGGCGGCCTGCACCGGCACCTCAAACAGCTGCCGGGGGATGTTCTCCTTCAGCTTTTCGCACAGCCGGCGGGCGCGGGGGTAGGCCTTGTCCCGGTGGGCAATAAAGCTGAGCGCGTCCACCTGGTCGCCGTTTAGGAGCATGTCCACCTTCACCAGCTCGCTCGGCCGGTACTCCGAAAATTCGTAGTCCATTGAGGCGTAGCCTTTGGTGCGGGCCTTGAGCGTGTCGAAAAAGTCATAGATAATCTCGCCCAGCGGCATCTCGTAACGCATCTGCACCAGCCGCTGGTCCAGATACTGCATGTCCTTGTAGATGGCGCGGCGCTCCTGGCACAGAGGCATGATGTTGCCGACAAATTCGTTCGGCGTGATGATTTCCAGATTGACAAAGGGCTCGCGGGCCTCCGCCACGGAGCCGGGGTCGGGATAGTTGTGGGGGTTGTCGACGTGGACGATGGAGCCGTCCGTCATCTCCAGCTCGTAGATGACCGAGGGCAGCGTCGTGACCAGATCCAGATCGAACTCGCGCTCGAGCCGCTCCTGGATAATCTCCAGATGCAGCATGCCCAGAAAACCGCAGCGGAATCCGAAGCCCAGCGCGGCCGAGGTCTCCGGCTCAAACGAGAGCGAGGCGTCGTTGAGCTGCAGCTTTTCCAGCGCGTCGCGCAGATCGGGATATTTGGAGCCGTCCTCCGTGTACACGCCGCAATAGACCATGCTGCGCGCCGGTCGATAGCCGGGCAGCGGCTCCGCCGCCGGGCGGTCCGCCCCGGTCACGGTGTCGCCGATGCGCGTGTCGGAGACGTTTTTGATGCTGGCGGTGAAATAGCCGACCTCGCCGGCGCTCAGCTCGGCGCAGGGCTCCAATGCCGTGGGCAGCAGATGCCCCACCTCCACGGTCTTGTACACGGCGTCGGTGGCCATGAAGCGGATGTCGGAGTCTTTTTTCAGTGTGCCCTCCATCACGCGCACCAGCACGATGACGCCGCGGTAGCTGTCATACTGGCTGTCAAACACCAGACAGCGCAGCGGGGCGTCGGCGTCGCCCGTCGGGGCGGGCACGGTCGCGATGACGGCGTCGAGCACGGATTCGATGTTGATGCCGTTTTTGGCGGACACCTCGGGCGCGTCCATGGCGTCCAGACCGATGATTTCCTCAATCTCGGTCTTGGTCCGGGCGGGGTCCGCTGCCGGCAGGTCGATTTTGTTGATGACGGGGACGATTTCCAGATCGTGTTCCAGCGCCAGATAGGTGTTGGCCAGCGTCTGGGCCTCCACGCCCTGGCTGGCGTCCACAACCAGCACCGCGCCCTCGCAGGCGGCCAGCGCCCGGCTGACCTCGTAGTTGAAGTCCACGTGGCCCGGGGTGTCGATCAGATTGAGCACATAGTCCTTCCACCGCAGCGTGACGGCGCGGGCCTTGATGGTGATGCCGCGCTCTTTTTCCAGATCCATGTTGTCGAGAATCTGGTCGCTCATCAGCCGCTGCTCCACGGCGCCGCACAGCTCAATCAGTCGGTCGGACAGCGTGCTTTTGCCGTGGTCAATGTGGGCAATAATCGAAAAATTGCGGATATGGTCCTGTTTCATGAGCGTTTCTCCATCCGGTTGGCGAGCGCGCGCAGCTGCTCGGCCATGTCGTGCATCTCGGCGGAGACGGCCATGCCGGGGTTGTCCGCCCGGCCCAGCAGATAGTCCGCGCTGACGCCGTAATAGTCACAGGCGCGGCACACGAAGGGCAGTCCCGGTTCGCGCGCGCCGTTTTCGTAATGGCTCAGAAGCGCCTGCGAAATGTGCAGGTCCGCCGCGGCGTGCCGCTGGGACAGACCGCGCTGCTGCCGCAGCGAGGCAAGCGTCTGGCTGAATACTGTTTCCATAGTCACACTCCTTGCATGATAACAGACTGTATTATATCGGCTCTACGCCCCGGAATCAAGAAACAGAGAATTACAAAACGGAAAAACCGCTCGTCCCTCCGCGCGCAAAAAAGGAAGCGATTTCGGAGCAAGACGGAATACACAGCGGCCGGGGATGTACTTTTTGGTTTCCGGATGGGAGAAATGATCTGTATCATATTTTGACAATTAAATGTGTTATCAGGCTGTTGGCAGTGTTGAATTGCGTTCAAACAAAAGGTGTGCCATATAGTGTGGGATTGTAAGAATATTACCGGAAACATTTAAATTGGAATCCTTGATCTGAATCAATTGTGTTCTGCCGTAATGCTCGGGATGAGCCAAAACTGTTTTGGCGCTCTTTGCATTACCATCTTTGGATTTTACCTCGAGTATCGTTGATTCTCCGTGATAATTAATGACAAAATCCAACTCCAGCCCGCTTTCCTTTGCAAAATAGAAAAATCTGCCGCCGCGCTTGTATAAAGCATCTGCAATTAATGCTTCATAGAGCATTCCTTTTCCCATTCCGAGGTTTCCGGATAATATGGCATCGGTCGTACCATCTTCAAGCATCCCCACAAGCATTCCGATATCTGTCGGAAATACCTTGTACTGATTGGAGATTGCATTAACCG
>R15__coassemble_1157_pt1 | contig 14412 bp, 10 predicted proteins | sample R15__metabat2_high_PE_040 | metagenome-assembled genome bin R15
GTAGAGAGTCGTCGTGTCCGGCGAACTGCCGTCCAGGGATATCGTGCCGCTGACTTTATCGCTGAGCGCGCCGGTGGTCGGATCGTAGGTTTTATACCAGCCGTCGAAGGTATAGCCGGCCGCGGTCTGCGCCGCGGCAACCTCCACCGTCTGCGCCTCCGCTGTCAGGCCAAGGACATCCTTTGCCCGGGACGCAAACAGCTTGGTGGCAGACGCCGGCGCCGTGCTTCCGGAGGGCACAACATCGCCCACATATTGATATTGCACGGTTTTTTCATAGCGCACCAGCGTGGGGGAGGTCGCCGTCTGCTGCGAAACATCCGAATCATAGGTATAGGTAACCTTGGCCACACCGTCATTGGTATTTAAGCCGGTTGCCCCGGCCGTCTGGAAGGCGGTTTTCCCGCTGTCGTCCAAGGCAACATGGATGGTAAGACGAACCTTGGTCGTATTCAGTCCGTTGGTCCCGTTCGACGTATCGAAGGTCGCCGTAACGGTCTTTTGGTTAAGAGTATAGCCGAAACTGCTTCCATCGCTGATGGTTTGCCAGGTCCCGTTTGAATCCTGATACTCGCCCGTCACCGAGGCTATGGTGCCGAAGGTATCCACAACGACATCATCGACCTTAACGGTCTGGAAGATATTCAGCAGACGGTCTTTGATGAAGGTGGAGACGGCTGTGCTGTCTCCGTATTCCACCCATATACGGCTGTCTTCGTCCGCCTGCATCCGGTTTATAAAGGTTGTCTGCGCAGCCAGCTTGCCGTTATGATCGGTCAGGGTAGCGTAATATGTATTTTTGAAATCTACACTCTTCGTCGTGGAAGAATCCTTATTGCTTTTATAGTCCTCCTTGACGGTCTCCGTTCCGATTTTTTCAACCGAGTTCTTAAGAGTCGAGGATTCCGGCTCCAAAAGGTACATCATGGCCTTGATGTTGAAGTAGGAATTTTGCAGATTCGAATCATTAAGACAACCGAAAACCCAGTCTCCGTACATATAGCGCGTCGTGTATCCGGTTGCATTCGCGTCCGATGTCGATAGAGAGGGGATCAGCCACAGCACGGAATTGCTGGCATAGAAGGATTTCAGCTTGGCTGCCGCATCAACCATGGCCTGGCTTTGGGTCTGGGAAGGCGTTAAATACTGATTGCCCATCTGCAAGCCGTCAAACATCAACACAATGCAGCCATACTGGCTCAGGTCCGTACCGGCCAGAATTTCCGCTATATCATACATAACCGCATGGCCGGAGCCCTCAGCGCTAAGTATCGTTACTATATCCTTCCCGGCGCCGGCCGTGGAGGTCAAGGTGCCGCTCTTGCTCAGAGTTCCGTGTATGGAATAGATCTCCTTGCTGTAGGAGCCGCTTTCTTTGTAAGAGGACGCATTGCCGGTTAACGAGTTGACGTTAGACTTGATTTTATCCGATCCGCCCCAGTTGGTAGCTAACAGCTTATAATCCACATCCGCATAGATGGCGGCCGCATTGATGGCGTCAATAACCGTACTGCTCGTCAGGCCGTGAGAGGCGCACAGAGAGCCGATGAAAAGAATCTTCCCGTCCTTGCCCCGGCTGTGCGAGGATTCAATGACAATATCCGCCTCCGTCGCGTCGGCGTTGGTCCATACCGCCGTCTTGGTAACCGTTGCTCTTTCCGCTGTTGCGATTTCGTCCGCCTGTCCGATTGCGGGCAGGCAGATTGAGGCCAGGGTGGCCACCAGGATCAGGACTGCAAGAAGTTTCTTTTTCATAATGTGTACTTCTCCTATTCCAACCTCCGCGGGCAGCCCCGCGGAAACATATTACAAAACAAGTTACGAGCAAAACGCGCTATCCCAGGCTATTTTAAGTCCAAGATACCATTGTATAAAGGTCATTCTACCGCAATACTCCCCCGATTACAATACTATTTTCACGAAAAGTTACAAAAGTTACATCGACATTTTTACACCGCCCGGCTCCTCCGGAAGCAAAAAAGAAATAATCACCGTCTCTCCCGACAGGGTTACGGTGATTATTTCTTTAAACATCATTATACAGCGCCGGTTCAGAACGGCAGATCGCCGTCGTCCAATTCGATTTCCGACTGCGGGGCTGCGGGGTGGAGGCGGCGGAAGAAGCAGGCGTAGCTGACGGAAGTATAGGGCATGACCCAGATAGCCGTCGGCGGGACAAGGAGCATGAGAAGATACCAGCCGAGGAAACTCAAATCCAGACGGAACAGCTCTCCCTTGTGTCCCTGCATCAGCGTGCGGCTTTCCCGCAGACAGAGGACGGCCGGCTTGGGCGTGTCCGTCCGGGCGGACTCCACCAGAAGATAGATGCCCTGCCGATATGCATACACCGCGCAGACGGCCGGCACCAGCAGCGGCAGCAGAAGCAGATACCCGATCACCCAGCCCGTCAACATCAGCAAAACGGAGGCCGCCAGCGTATAGATGCACGACCACAGATACAAAATGGCGGCATGGAGAATGTCAAACCAGATAATGCGGAAAAAGCATCCGAAGGAATCGAACAGATTGCCAAGCGCCGTTTCCTCGCCGGAGGCGGCATGCAGACAGTAAATCGTATAGCCCGTGTCGAGCATCAGAATCATCACGCTGAGCGCGAGACTGAGCAGGGAGGAGACGCCGCTGCCGGACGAGGAGGTCAACAGACTCTCCAGCTCCACCGCCGTCCCCTGCTCCAGCGCGTCCGACAGAGTCATCAGAACATCCCAGGTTCCGTCCACGCGCAAAGACAGGAAGCTCAGCAGCAAAATCAGCACAATCAGAACGATGGTGACCGGCACGGGATGCGGGCTGACGGAACGAATGGCGGTCCTCGCCTCTTTTTTGATTTCTTTTGTCATTGGCAGTCTCCTTCTTCACCACCGCAGAGCGCCGCGATGGTCAGAGCGTAAATCCGCACGGCATCCTCGAGCGCCCGTTCGGGCAGACGCTCGTCCGCGCCGTGCATATGGGTGTCAAAGTCCGGCGGCTGAATGCCGAAGGCCACGCCGCCGGGGATGTGATGGACATAGGTCCCGCCCCCCATGGGGAAGCAGTAGCCTCCGAGCCCCGTCACGCGCTCATAGCAGCGCAGCAGCGTCTGCACAAAGGACGAGTCCGCCGGCACACAGTGGGCGGCGTTGACCGCGCTGTCGGTTTCAAAACCGGCGGCCGCCAGCGCATCCACAGCCGGGCGGAAGCAGTTGTCCCGATCGGCCGACACGGGAACCCGGCAGTCACAGCTGCCGGAAAGACCGTTCGCATCCAGTTCCAGAAGCGTAAAGGCGCAGGTCAGCGCCCCGCTCTGCTCATCCGAAAGGGCGATGCCGAGAGCGCGGCCCGCCGCATCCCCATGGGGCAGCAGACGGTCGAGCTCGCGCAGCGCCCCGGTGGAATCGCATTCCGCGAGCGGCAGCTCACACACCAGACGTACCAGCGCCGTCAGCCCGTTGACGCCGTCCTCCGGCAGGGAGGCGTGGCAGCCCCGGCCCGTCACCGTCAGCCGCACGCCATCCTCGAGCGTTTCCGTCCGGAAGCAAACGCCGAGCTCCGCGCACAGCGGCACGAGCGCCATGGAAAGCTCCCTCTCGGTGAGACCAGCAATCACGGCCGACGCCTCGGTCGGAATCATGTTGATGCGGATGCCGCCCTGCGCCCGGAGAACCCGCGGGAGCGCGGTTTCGGATTCCCACTGTTTGCGGAAGGAGAAGCGGAACTGGCCCTTTTCCACATTGCAGACCGGAAAGGACGCGTCCGGCGTCAGTGTGTGGGGCGCAGAGGACTCGTGGGCATAGTAGTGCAGGATATCCCGCATGCCAACCTCCTCGTCGGAGCCGAGAATCAGACGGCAGCCCGCCCGAAGCGGCAGAGCCAGCTCCTTCACACAGCGCATGGCCCAGAGGGCCGCCAGGGCCCCGCCCTTGTCGTCCGCCACACCGCGGCCGTAAAGACAGCCGTCCTCCCGTCGAAGCAGCGTCAGAGGGTCGCTTGTCCAGCCGTCCCCCTCCGCCACGGTGTCCAGGTGCGCCAAAATGTCGAGCGCCCGCGGCAGCTCGGGCAGCAGGTCGGCCGTACCGACATAATAGTCATAGTTGGCTGTGTCCAGCCCATAGCGGCGGCACAGAGCAAGCGCCGCGTCCAGCGCGGCCGCGGGTCCCGGGCCGAAGGGTCTGCCGGGCTCGGGGTCGGAGCTGACAGAGCGGACGGATACCAGCTCCGCAAGCGCGGTCGTGAATTCCGCCCGGTGGTCCGCCACCCAGGCGTCGATGCGTTTTTCCGTATCCGGATTCATGGAAGAAAAGCCTCCTTGCGGGGAATTGAAAACAAACCGGGTTCATGCTATACTGGCACAAAAGGCTGTTCCACGGAGGGAAGAAAATGGACTTTGCCTCACTGAGTGTCGGCACCCGGGTGCTGTATATCGCGATGCTGGTCATCGTGGCCTATTTCGGACTGGCCAACGCCTTGATTCAGCTGGTCAATTACGGCCGGTTTTACCGCCCCTTCGGGCAGAAAATGGCCCAATGGGACATTTACAAGGACAAAAACTACGCCAATCTGATGCGCGGCCGTCTGCTGGGCAATCTGGTCGTGTTCGGACTGAGCGGCGCGCTGACGGTGCTCATGTGCATGCGGACGCAGGGCATCGGAATCGCCACGGCCGGCCTGTCCTTCGCCGCGGGCGTGCTGCTGTACAGCAAGAATCTGCGCTACGAGCTATGGAACGTACAGCAGTTTGTCCGCAAATACGGGGAATACCTGGATAAGGAAAAATTCGCCCGCTTTCTGCGGCGGGAATATGACATTTCCCTCGACAAGCTCAACGACCGCGACTTCATCCTGCGCCGGAGCGCAAAAAAATAAAAAACGTCTGCAAGCGTCTGCGCGGCACCTCTTTGCGGGAGGTGCCGCTTTTTTATTTTTTATTTATTATCCGCCGCGAGAATGGCCGCTGTGCAGCGCTCGGCCTCGCGATAGATATCCGCGGGGTCCTCGCCGACGAAGAAGCGGCCGTCCTCGTACAGCACGCGGCCGGCGATCATCGTCATGCGGACGTTCGCGTTGGAGCCGGAATAGATCAGGTTTTTGACCACGTTATTCACGGGGCGCATATTCGGCCGGGACATATCGATGACAATCATGTCCGCCTGCTTGCCGACCGCAAGACAGTCGCAGTCCGTCAGTCCCAGCGCCAGCGCGCCGCCGCGCACCGCCGCGTCGAGAATCAGCGCCGGATTGCCGGCAGCGGCATCCTGCTCCCGCAGCTTGGCCAGGACGTTGATCAGATACATCTCGCGGAAGAAATCGAGCGCGTTATTGGAGGCGGGTCCGTCCGTACCGACGGCAAGCCGCACACCCTTTTGCTCAAAGGCGCGCAGCGGCGCGATGCCGCTGGCAAGCTTGGCGTTGGAGCAGGCATTGAGCACGACATACAGCCCGTGCTTGACGAAGATATCCATATCCTCCGGCGTGAAGTGGACGCAGTGGAAGCCGCCGCCGCCGTAGTCAAAGAGCCCGAGACTTTCAAAATAGGCCGTGGGCGTCAGACCGCGCTTTTGGACGCAGTTGGCCGTTTCGGAACGGGTTTCGGAGTTGTGGCTGAAGACCGGCGCTTTGAAGTAATGCGCGGCCTCCGCCACCTTGGAAAGGAGCTTTTCGTCGGAGGTATACTCGGCGTGGAAGCCCAGCTGATAGCTGACCAGCGGATGATAATGGTTGAATTTTTCGTAGCGCTCATAGAGCACGGCGGGGTTCTCGTCGAACATCAGACTGTCGCAGATGACGGTGCGAAAGCCCCAGCGCGCCGACAGGGCCGCCAGCCGGTCAATGAAGAAATACATATCAAAGCAGGCCGTGATGCCGTTTGCCAGATACTCCAGAAACGCCACCTTGACAAAGCTCTCCAGCGCCTCCGGCGTCAGACGAGCCTCGCGCGGGAAAATCATTTCGTTGAGCCAGCGGTCCAGCGGCTCATCGTCCGCCAGCGAGCGCAGAAAGGTCATGCCGGAATGGGTATGGGCGTTTTTAAAGCCCGGCATCAGCAGATTGCCCTGCAGATCGACCTCCCGCTCGAAAACGGGGCGCTCCGCAGTCTCCGGCCCCACATAGGAGATGACGGCTCCGTCGGTCCAGAGCTCATGGTCGGTCACAACGCCGTTTTCCAGCAGGAGACCGTTATAAAAGCGAATCATGAAAACAATGCCTCCAGTTTCTCGGAATAGGGCGGGGTCAGCACGCCCCGTTCGGTCACCACCGCCGTAATCAGTCGGTGGTCGGTCACATCAAAGGCCGGGTTCCAGCAGCGGACCGGCGGCGCCATGGGCTCGCGGTACCAGAGGGAGCGGATTTCGTCCTCCGGCCGCTGCTCGATGGGAATGTCCTCCCCCGTGCGGCAGGTCAGATCCACCGTAGAGGAGGGCAGCAGCACATAAAACGGCACCCCGTAATGCGCACATAGCACCGCCAGACCGGAGGTGCCGATTTTGTTGGCGGCGTCGCCGTTTGCCGCCATGCGGTCGCAGCCGACAAACACGCAGCTGACCCGCCCCTGCCGCATGGCAAGGGACGCCATATTGTCACACATCAGCGTGACGTCCACGCCGCCGCGGTCAAGCTCCCAGGCGGTCAGACGCGCCCCCTGTAAAAGAGGGCGGGTTTCGTCCACCAGCGCGTGCAGCTTCATGCCGCGCTCGGCGCCGAGCAGCAGCGGGCCGAGGCCCGTGCCGTATTCCGTCGTGGCAAGAGGACCGGCGTTGCAATGGGTCAGGACGGTATCCCCGTCGCGCAAAAGCGTGAGTCCCGCCTCGGAAATGGCGCGGCACATCGCGGCATCCTCCGCGCGGATTTGCTCTGCCTCCCGGCGCAGCGCGGCCGCCGCCTCCCCGGCGCTTTGCGCCGCGAGAGCGCGCGCCGAGCGGGCCATGCGCTCCAGCTGGCGGCTGAGATTGACCGCCGTCGGCCGCACCGCAGCCAGCGCCGTCCACTGCTCCCGCAGAGCCGGCAGCAGAGCGGCAAAGGGCGTGTCCGCCCCGACGGCGTCGGCCGCCCGGGCCGCAAGCACCGCCGCGCCGTAGGCCGCGAAGACGCCGATTGCCGGCGCCCCGCGCACCCGCAGGGAGAGAATGGCCTCCGCCATTTGCTCTTGGGTTTCGATTTCGAGAAGCACCAGCTCGCCGGGCAGGCGGGTCTGGTCAATGATGACAACCGCGCGGCCGTCGGGCCGCAGGCGAACGCCCGCCGGCGTGCTCATGCGCGGTCAAGAGCCGGGACCGCCGCCCGCACCAGCGCCGTGAAGTCCCGACCGATGGTAACGCCGGCCTCCAGGACCTCCTCCTCCGTCAGAGCGGCGCCCGTGATGCCCGCGCCGGCATTGGCCAGCATCGACACGCCGCACACGCGCACGCCCATATGGTGGGCCGCCACCGCCTCGCAGGCCGTGGACATGCCGACCGCCCGGCAGCCGAGCTGGCCGAGCATGCGGACCTCAGCCGGGGTTTCATAGCTCGGACCCGTCAGCTGGGCATAAACGCCCTCCGTCATCGGCAGATTCAGCGCCTTGCCGGTATCCAGAAGAACCCGGGACATGGCGGGGTCATAGAGCGTGGTCATGTCCGGGAAGCGGACGCCCAGCTCCGTGTGGTTGACGCCGACCAGCGGGTTGTGGCCGAAAAAGAGCATATTGTGGTCCCGGATCACCATCAGCGAGGGAATCGGCGCCGCGGGGTCCGTGCAGCCGGCGGCGTTGGTCAAAAGGAGCTTTTTGGCCCCCAGCATGGCCATCACGCGGGTCGGCAGCACCACATCCGTGATGTCAAAGCCCTCGTAGAAATGAATACGCCCCTGCATGCAGACCACGGGAACGCCCTGCAGTGTGCCGAAGAGATATTGTCCCGCGTGCCCCGGCGCCGTGGATACGGGAAAGCCCTCGATATCGCGGTAGGGCACGGTGTATTGGATGTCCACCTCGTCCGCCAGGCCGCCGAGACCGGAGCCGAGAATGATGCCCATACGGGGCGTAAAGCCGTTGATTTTCTCCTGTACCGCGCGGGTGCAGCGGAGCAGCTTTTCGTAATAATCCATGTTATTTTCCTCCTGCCATGGAAGCAAATTCGTCGCCGCCGGCCAGACCGTCGCGGCGCAGCATGCTCTCCACCACCCGGACGTCGCCGGAAATGTCCGCAGCCTCGGAGCGGTAGAGGCGGTCGAGCTGTTTTTCAAATCCCTCAACCAGAGTGTCGGCAATGGACTCGATGTCGGATTTGGCCTTGGCCATGTTGGCGCCGACGACGCCCTGCTGCGCGATGTTGGCATAGGATTCGAGCAGCTTGATGGTCGTGGGCACGTAATAGCTCATGAAGCGGTGAATCTCCGCCTGCTGCGAGGGCTCGGAGCGGACGCGGGCAAAGATGGCGGCAGCAGCAGCCTCGATGCGGTCGATTTTCGCCGTCATCACAGGGTCCTCGATAGCGTTGTTGGCGCGGCGCAGACGCAGAAGCATCGCGTCGTAGTCATCGCCGGACGAAAACTCCGCCTCCTTCGCGGCGGCGGCAGCGGCCTCGTCCTCACGGCGGAACACATCGCGCATGTCCTCCGGCCGCAGGACCAGAAGACCTCGCTGATGGTCGATATAGGCGCGCTCGCCGTAATAGCCGCGGTCAATCATTTCCGCCAGAAGCGGCTCGATTTTTTTGCTGTCGACGCCAAGAAGGCGGGTCAGCTTGGAGATATCGATTATCCCTTCCCCCTCCGTCACGGTCAGACAGCGCTTGAAGGCCGCTTCCTTTCTGCGGTTGCGGCGGGCCGTAACCAGCAGGGCCGCACCGCCCAGCGCCAGCGCCGCCGCCGTCAGCAGAAACAGCAGCGTCTGGGCCGCGAAGAGCCCGTCGATAAACCCGATGGCGCCAAAGGCCAGCAGCACCCAGCCGAACACATTCATCGCGCGGCTGCCGCTGTCGGCATGGCGAACCGCATCGCGGCCGCCGGAGGGCGCAGAGGACGCGGCGGAATAAATCGGTTCGGACGCCGCCGCGCTTTGCGGCGCGCGATAGCTCCCCTCCCGGGCCACCGGGCGGGATGAGGTGGACGGCGTAAAAGGCGCCGACGCCGCGGCGCCGCCGGAGCGCGGAGCGAAGCGGTCGAGCAGACGATAAATCGGGTCGATGCCGTTGGCATGCAGGACGGTCAGCACCAGTCCCACCGGGAAGCACAGGCCGATCAAGGCGATATCCGCCACCCAGGAAATGGCGCCGAACCGCTCGCGCTCCCGGTGGCTGCGCGCAGAACGGGGCGGTCCGCCGGGACCGGCCGGTCCCCGGTTATACGGCGACCCAAAGGGATCAAAATGGTTCATCATTATTACCAATCCGTTCCGTCGGCGTCAGCGGGACGCCGCTTCATAGGGGATGCCCTCCGCCTTGGGGGCGCGAGAGCTCTTGGACGTAAAGGCCAGCACCAGCAGCGTGATCAGATACGGCAGCAGACGATAGAAGTTGGCGCTGATGCCGAGCTCCGCCAGGGCGTAGACGCCGTCGCCGTTGATATCCAGCGTGGAATAGCACGCGGCGATGCACTTGAACAGACCGAACAGCAGCGCGCCGCCCGCCACATTCAGCGGCTTCCAGTTGCCGAAAATCATAACCGCCAGCGCCAGGAAGCCGAAGCCCGCCACGTCGCCGTTGGCCGAGCAATTGGCCGTGGTCACGGCATAGACAAAGCCGCCCATGCCGGCCAGCGCGCCGGAGATAATGACGCCGATGTAGCGCATCTTGAGCACGTTGATGCCGAGAGAAGCCGCCGCGTTCGGGTTTTCGCCGCAGGAGCGAAGACGCAGTCCGAAGCGGGTTTTGTACAGGATAATCGACAGGACAACGAACACCAGGATGCACACATAGGTGGTCAGATAGACCTTGTTGAGCAGGGCCTCACCCAGGACGCCCAGGTCCGTGTTTTTGTCGATGCCGAGCGTGGATTTTTTAATCATGAACCAGCTGGCGGAGTCACCGGAGACCAGAAGAAGCGTGTTCTGCTTGGCCATGATGCGAATGAAAAACAGCACAATGGCCGGAGCCAGCAGATTCAGCGCCGTGCCGCCGATGGTCTGGTCCGCCTTGAGGTTGATGGCGGCGAAGGCCAGCAGCAGCGAGAAGACCGCCCCGAGCAGCGCGGCCACAAACATGGTCAGCAGCAAATACCCCTGCAGCGCGACAAAGTTGTCCGCCGCCTTGGCGATGTCAAACAGCCCCGCGTTCTGCAGCGCGCGGACAAAGGCAACGCCCACAAAGGCGCCGAAAATCATGATGCCTTCCAGGGCCAGGTTGATGACGCCGCTGCGCTCGGCAAAAATACCGGCCAGCGCCACAATCATCAGAGGAACGGCATAAATCAGCGTTTGACGAATTAAGAACGACATGCTTATTCCCCCTTTTCTTCCGTCTGTTCGTCCGGATTCGGCAGCGGCTCCGGCTCGACCGAGGCCGCGGCCGGTTCCGCCGTCTCCGCGGCGGTCTTTTTGCTGCGGCGCGCGGTCAGCCACTGGCGGATGACCAGCGAGAACGCGGACAGATACACAATCACCGCGATGATGACATCCGTAATGTATTCGTTGAAGGCGGTCAGATTGGTCAGCTGCAGACCGGCAATGTCCAGCAGACTCATAAAGATGCCGGCGAAGATGACGCCGATGGGGTTGTTGACCGCGAGCAGCGCCACGGCGATGCCGTTGAAGCCCTCCGCCGGGAGCGACTGATACGTGGACCAGAAAAACTCTGTGTTGCCGGCGAGGTAATACAGCGAGCCCGCGATGCCGCTGAGGGCGCCCGCGATGGCCATCGACAGCACAATGCTGCGCTTGTCGCGGATGCCGGCGTAGCGGGCGGCATGGCGGTTTGCGCCGCAGGCCTTCAGCTCGTAGCCGAGGGTGGTTTTGCTCATGAGAATGTAGACCAGAATCGCAATCACAATGGCAATGACAATGCCGCCGTTGACCTGGGAATTGGGGAAGATCTTGTCCAACCCCATTTTGGAGGTGGAAACGCCGTTGAAGGTAGTCTTGTAGATGTAGGCCGTCTTGGTGCCCTCGGTGACGTTTTTGAGGTTGCTGCCCTCAAAAAGCCAGGTGACCACATTCGCGGCAATCCAGTTGGTCATGATGCAGGCGATGACCTCGTTGATATTCAGCCAGGCCTTGAGAAGCCCCGGAATCGCGCCCCACAGCGCGCCGGCCAGCATACCGCCCAGAAACGCCAGCATCCAGATAAGACAGGCCGGCTCGACCGCGGAGGGAATCTCCAGCGCGATAAACAGCGTGGCGCAGGTGCCGGCCAGATACTGGCCCGAGGCGCCGATGTTGAACAGCCCCGTCTTGTACGCCACCGCCACGGAAAGTCCCGTCATAATCAGCGGCGTCGCGCGGAAGAGCATGTTGCCGAGGTTCGTGGAGTTAAAGCCGAAAGTCAGCGCGCCGGCGGCGGTCCGACCGGTGGAGAACACGCCGAAGAGCACCAGACGGATACCCTCCCAGGCGGTTTTGAGCGAGATTTCCCGGCTGCAAAGACCGACGACCAGAATGATAATCGCGCCGGCCACCAGACCGATGACAATGGACAACAGCGATGCCAGAACACTGCGCATGCCGTCGGACTGCCACAGTTTGCGAAGCTTCATGCCGTCACCTCCTCTTGCTGACGCTTGGCGCCGGCCATGTAAAGACCGAGCTCCTCAACCGTGACCTGCTTCGGGTCAAATTCCCCCACCAGTTCGCCCTCGTACATGACAAGGATGCGGTCGGATAGATTCATGACCTCGTCCAGCTCCAGCGAGACAAGCAGCACGCCGCGGCCGGCGTCGCGCTCCGCCACGAGCTGAGCGTGGATGGTTTCGATGGCGCCGACATCCAGACCGCGGGTCGGCTGCACCGCCACGACCAGCGGCTTTTCGCGGTCGAGCTCGCGGGCCAGGATGGCCTTTTGCTGGTTGCCGCCGGACATACTGCGGGCCGGGGTCACCGCTCCCTGACCGGAGCGGACGTCAAAGCGTTCAATCAGCCGATCGGCATATTCGCGCACGGCATCAAAGCAGATAAAGCCGTTTTTCTGGAACGGGGGCTCGCGGTAGCGCTGGAGCACCATGTTCTGCTCGAGCGTGTAATCGAGAACGAGACCGTGCTTGTGCCGGTCCTCGGGAATATGGCTCATGCCGGCGTCGGAGCGGCCGCGGATGCTGTCCGCGGTGATGTCCCGGCCCTGCAGCGTGATGCGGCCGGAGGAGGCCTTTTCCAGTCCCGTCAGGGCGTGAATCAGCTCTGTCTGGCCATTTCCGTCGATGCCCGCGACGCAGACAATCTCACCCGCGCGGACCGTGAAGGACACATCGTGCACGGCGTCGCGCTTGTGCAGGCGGGAGGGAACGGAAAAATGCTCCACCGTGAGCACCGGCTCGCCGGGCTGCGCCGCGGTCTTCTGCACCACCAGCTGAACCGGACGGCCGACCATCATGCGGCTGAGCTCCTCGCGCGTGGTGTCGGCGGTGTTGACGGTACCGATGCAGCGGCCCTTGCGCAAAACCGTGACCCGATTGGAGACAGACATAATCTCGTTGAGCTTGTGGGAGATGAAAAGAATGCTCTTTCCCTCCGCGGCAAGACCGCGCATGATGTCCATCAGCTCGTCTATTTCCTGCGGAGTAAGGACGGCCGTCGGCTCGTCAAAGATGAGAATCTCGTTCTCGCGATAGAGCATCTTGAGAATCTCCACGCGCTGCTGCATGCCGACGGTGATATCCTCCACCTTGGCATCCAAGTCCACGTTGAGTCCGTAGCGCTCGGACAGAGCCTGCACCTTGGCGCGGGCGTCCTTTTTGCGCAGGAAGCCGAGGGTGGTGTCCTCCGCCCCGAGAATGATGTTGTCCAGTACGGTGAAGACCTCGACCAACTGGAAATGCTGGTGCACCATGCCGATGTGAAGCGCCGTCGCGTCGTTCGGGTCGCGGATCTGAACCGTCTGCCCGTCCTTGCGGATTTCGCCCTGCTCGGGCTGATACATGCCGAACAGCACGCTCATCAGCGTGCTCTTGCCGGCACCGTTCTCGCCCAGAAGCGCGTGAATCTCACCGCGGCGGAGCTGAAGAGTGATGTCATCGTTGGCGCGAATGCCGGGAAATTCCTTCACAATGTGAAGCATCTCGATGACATAATCGGATTCTGCTCTCATGCCACTGCCTCTCTTTCCGCTGTTAAATACGTCACAAAAAGACACTTTATTATATCTGTGTACAAGAGGGATTTCAAGCGCCCAAGGCAAGCTGATGCCATTTTGTAACCGGAAAGGCCGCCAAAAACGAAAAAACCGGGGAACCCCGAAGGGTCCCCCGGTAAAAGGGATAAAGCGAAGGGATGGAATTACACGTAGTTGAGCACGACGTTGGAGAACTCGACATCGGCGATGGCGCCCTCGGTGGGAGCATCGGCGTCGATTTCGATCTCACCGGCCACGATGGCGGCGAAGAGGTCGTTGTACTCGTCCACGGACCAGTTCTCGAGCGCCCAGGTATCCACAGGCAGACCCACGGAATCGTCCGCAGCGCCCAGGGAGGTGCCCACGCCGCCGAGCTCGGAGAACTCACCGGCATAGAACTTTTCAAGCGCCCACTGCACGGAAGCGGACAGGCCCTTCATGGCAGAGGTGATGACGGTGTCGGACTCGGAGGACTGGTCGACGTCAACGCCGATGACCAGACCGTCGTTCTCAGCCGCCGCAGCGGTGATGGACTGGAAGATGGAGCCGCCGCAGGAGAAGACGACCTCGGTGCCGTTCTCGTACCAGCCGCTGATCATGGTCTGCAGTTCGGGGGAGGCGCTGAAGGTGGAGCCGTACTGCCAGGTGTAGTTCATGTTGACGGTGATGCCCAGCTCGGCCGCCGCGTCGTTGGCGCCCTGGACAAAGCCGTAGCCATAACGGCAGCAGGCCGGGTTGGTGCCGCCGCCGCCGCCGGAGTAACCGAGCTCGGTGTAGCCTTCCTTGACAATGGCGTAGCCGGCCAGATAACCGGCCTGCTCTTCCTGGTAGGCGATGCCCGCGACATTATCCAGACCGACAGGATAGCCGTCGATGAAGATGAAGGAGACATCGGGGTTCTCGGCGGCGACCGCCGTCAGAGCGCCCTCCTGCATGTAGCCGGCGCAGACAACGACCTTCGCGCCGCCCTCGACCGCGGCGTTCATGGCGTCGATACGGTCGTCATCGGTGGCCTGGTCGCCGTTGGCGGGCTGATAGTACTTGTAGGAAAGACCGTTGGCATCGGCATAGAGCTTGCAGCCGTCCCAGCAGCCCTGGTTGAAGGACTTGTCCTTCAGCTGGCCCACGTCGGTGACGAAGGCGATCTCGTAGGTGCCGTCCTCGGAGGTCATGTTGTCGGCGATGT
>R15__coassemble_1180_pt1 | contig 14188 bp, 9 predicted proteins | sample R15__metabat2_high_PE_040 | metagenome-assembled genome bin R15
CGCCGCCCGGCATCCCTGCCAGGCGACCGTGCTGCCGGACGGCAGCGTGCGCCGTGCCGACGACGGCGAGCCGGGCGGCACCGCGGGCGCGCCCATGGCGGACGTGCTGGTAAGCGCGGGTGTGACCGGCGCGACGGTGATTGTGACGCGGTATTTCGGCGGCACGCTGCTCGGCTCCGGCGGGTTGGTGCGGGCCTATTCCAAGGCGGCGCAGGCGGCGCTGTCGGACGCCGGCACGGAGCCGGACCCGCAAATGATGGAAATCCGGTTTCACTGTCCGTGGAGCGCGCTGGACCGGGCGCACCGGCTGCTGCGGCAATGCGGCTGCGCGGCGCCGGAGGAGGACGAGGCCGACGCGCAGGGCGTGCGGCTGCGCGCCGTGCTGGCCGAGACGGAGCGGGACGGGTTTTTGTCCCGGCTGAGCGACGCCACCGGCGGCCGCGCCGCCGTGGAGGAAATCCGGCTGCTGTAACGCGGTTTTCCACCGGACCGGAACCTTTTTTCAAAAAATCCGTCCGAAAAAGAGGAAAAGCCGGAACGGATTGCGTATTGTATTTACGGGAAAGAAAAAAAGCGGGCCGCCGGCCCGTTTGTCGAAAGGAGGCGCAGCGCCATGCCCTGTCCGCGCGAACGGCACGAACAGCTCGAACGGCTGCTGATCGGACCGAACGGCTGTCTTGTGACGGACAGTCGCGGCCGCGAGCGGCCGGAGGAGCCGGACGAGACCCGGACGGAGTTTCAGCGGGACATCGACCGCGTGACCCATTCCAAGGCCTTTCGCCGGCTCAAGCACAAGACCCAGGTCTTTCTGCAGCCGGAGGGGGACCATTACCGCACGCGGCTGACCCACACGCTGGAGGTGTCGCGCATCGCGCGCACCATTGCCCGCGCCCTCGCTCTCAACGAGGATCTGACGGAGGCCATTGCCCTGGGGCACGATCTGGGCCACACGCCCTTCGGTCATGCCGGGGAGCGCGCGCTGGCGGCGCTGTGCCCGGGCGGCTTTACCCACTATGAGCAAAGTCTGCGCGTGGTGGACAAGCTGGAAAAGGGCGGCGCGGGGCTGAATCTGTGCTATGAGACCCGCATCGGCATTTTGAACCACACCACCGGCCAGCCGGTCGGCACGCGGGAGGCGGACGTGGTGCGGCTGGCGGACCACATCGCCTATTTCAACCACGACCTGGACGACGCGGAGCGGGCCGGGCTGCTGCGGCCGGAGGATGTTCCCCCGGTCATCCGCGAGGCGCTGGGCGACCGGATTTCCCGGCGCATCAACGCCATGGTGGTCGACGCGGTGCAGGCCAGCGCCGACGGCCCGATCTGTCTGTCGGAGCCGATGCAGCGGGTATACGACACATTCAACGAGTTCATGTTTGCGGCGGTGTATCGCAATCCCACCGCCAAGGGGGAGGAGAGCAAGGTTCTGGGGCTGCTGGGACCGGTCTTCGACCACTATGCAAACCATGTGGAGGATATGCCCCCCAAATACCGCGTCATTGCCGAGCGGGAGGGGGCGCCCCGGGCGGCGGCGGACTATGTGTCCGGCATGACGGACAGCTACGCGCTGGAGGTGTACAGCCGGCTGTTCATTCCCGCGAGCTGGAGCGTGAAGTAGCATGGCGTTTTCGGAGAGCTTCCTGGAGGAGCTGAAAGACCGCAGCGACATCGCGGAGGTGGTGTCCGGCTATGTGCGGCTGACAAAGAAAAGCGGCTCTAACCAGTTTGGTCTGTGCCCCTTTCACAGCGAGAAAACCCCCTCGTTTTCCGTCAATACGGAGCATCAGATATACCACTGCTTCGGCTGCGGCAAGGGCGGCGGCAGCATCGGCTTTATCATGGAGATCGAGAATCTCTCCTATGCCGATGCGGTGCGCTTTCTTGCCAATCGGGCGGGGCTGGAGGTGCCGGAGGACCGGCAGGACCCGGCGGCCGGGCAGCGCGCCCGGATGCTGGAGCTGAACCGGGAGGCGGCCCGCTTTTTCCACGCGCAGCTGCAGACGCCGGCCGGCGCGGCGGCCCGGGCGTATATCGCCAAACGCGGTCTGTCCGACGCGATGGTGACGGCCTTCGGGCTCGGCTGTGCGCCGGACAGCTGGAACGCGCTGACGGACGCCATGAACGCCCGGGGCTATACCCGCGCGGAGCTGGTGACGGCGGGGCTGGCCAGGGTCGGAAAAACAGACTCGGTGTATGATTATTTCCGCAACCGGCTGATGTTCCCGGTGATTGACGTCCGCGGCAGCGTAATCGGCTTTTCCGGGCGCATTCTGGGCGACGGGGAGCCGAAATATCTCAACTCGCCGGACACGCTGGTCTATTCCAAAAGCCGGAGTCTGTTCGGACTGAATCTGGCCAAAAAGACCAAGGCGGGGTATCTGCTGCTGGCGGAGGGCAACATCGACGTGGTCAGTCTGCACCAGGCGGGCTTTGACGCGGCGGTGGCCTCGCTGGGCACCTCGCTGACGGCGGAGCAGGCCCGGCTGATGGCCCGCTATACGAAGGAAATCGTCATTGCCTATGACGCCGACACCGCCGGGGTGAAGGCGGCCGGCCGCGCCATCGGCATTTTGCAGCAGCTGGAAATGAAGGTCCGCGTCCTGCGCATTCCCAGCGGCAAGGACCCGGATGAATTCATCCGCAGCGAGGGGCCGGAGGCCTTCCGGCAGCTGATTGCCGGCGGCGGGAACCAGGTGGAGTACCGGCTGGACTTTGCGGCGGAACGCTTTGATCTGAATACGGACGACGGCCGGGTCGGCTGGCTGAAGGAGGCCATCGACATTCTCGCGACGCTGCCGGGAGCCGTCGAACGGGAAATTTACGCTCTGCGCGTGGCGGAGCGGGCCGGTGTGACGGCGGATGCCGTGTTGACAGAGGCGGAGCGTCTGCGCAAAAAAAAGACTCGCGCGGCCCGCCGCGAGGAGGAGCGCGAGCAGCTGCGTCCCGTCCGCAGCGTACAGCCGGCGGACCGTTCCGTGCGCTATGACGATGTGAAAAGCGCCGTGGCGGAGCAGGGGGCGGTGCGGCTTTTGTGCCACTACCCGGAGCTGTGGCGGCGCACGGATTTGAAGGGGAGCGAGTTTTCCTCCCCGGAGCTTGGAAGATTGTTTGACCTGGTCGTTGAGCGCGGCCGGGAGGGAAAGTCCATCGACCCCGATCTGCTGGGGGAACGGCTGACCCCGGAGGAGGTCCGTCTGCTTGTCAATCTGATGGGGCAGCAGGGGATGAGTCTGGCGGCGGCGGAGAACGCGATGGTCGACTATACCAAACGGATTCGCGGCCGCTTTGACCGCGAGCAGGTCTCGGCCGAGGGGGCCGACGACGAGGCGCTGCGGCGCTATGTGGAAAAGCTGAAAAAAACCAAAGGGAATGGTGATAGAAATGGCAACTAAGAAAAAAACCGAAGAGACCCCGATTGAGCAGCCCGCCGTGACGGAGGCCCCCGCGGAGGCCAAGCCCGCGCCGAAGAAGAAGGCGCCCGCGAAAAAGAAGGCGGAACCCGCTGCCGCGCCCGCGGAGCCTGTCGCGACAGAACCCGCCGCCGCGCCCGCGGCGGAGCCGGTGGCCGAGGAAGTCCCGGTTGAGGTCAAGCCCGCGGCGAAGAAGAAATCGTCCTCGAAGAAAAAGACCGCCCCGGCGGAGGAGACCGCTCCCGCGGAGCCAGTCGCGGCAGAACCCGCTGCCGAGCCCGCGGCAGAGCCGTCGGTCGAAGAGGCGCCGGTCGAGGCCAAACCGGCGGCGAAGAAGAAATCATCCTCAAAGAAAAAAGCCGCTCCGGCGACAGAGGAGATGGCAGCGGCCGGCGCGGAAAAGACCATCGAGGAGCGTCTGCAGGAGCTGTTTGAGCGCGGCCGCCGCAGCGGCAAGCTGCGCAGCTCGGAACTGGCAGAGGTGCTGGAAAACGCCAATATTGACAGCGACGAGGAGCATGCCTTCTACGACCGGCTGGAGGAGGCCGGCATCGAAATCGCGGCGGAGGAGGAGCTGCTGCCGGCGGCGGACGAGGAGCTGCCCTCGCTTGAGGACATCGCCGATATCGAGGAGGTCACCGAGGAGGAAATTCTCGAAACCGAGACCCAGCTGGATTCCTTCACCACCGACGACCCCGTGCGCATGTATTTGAAGGAAATCGGCACCGTGAATCTGCTGACCCCCGAGGAGGAGGTCGAGCTGGCCCGCCGGCTGTCCGAGGGTGACCAAGAGGCCCGCGACCGGATGACCAAGGCAAACCTGCGTCTTGTCGTCTCCATCGCCAAGCGCTATGTGGGCCGCGGCATGCAGTTTCTGGATCTGATTCAGGAGGGCAACCTGGGTCTGATCAAGGCCGTGGAGAAGTTTGATTATACCAAGGGGTACAAGTTCTCCACCTACGCCACCTGGTGGATTCGCCAGGCCATCACCCGCGCCATCGCGGACCAGGCCCGCACCATCCGCATCCCCGTGCACATGGTGGAGACCATCAACAAGGTCATCCGCGTCTCCCGCCAGCTGCTGCAGGAGCTGGGCCACGATCCCTCCGCCGAGGAAATCGCCGACGAGATGGGGCTGCCCGTGGAAAAGGTGCGCGAAATTCTGAAAATTGCCCAGGAGCCGGTTTCGCTGGAGACCCCCATCGGCGAGGAGGAGGACTCCCATCTGGGCGACTTCATCGAGGACGAGGGCGCGTCGGAGCCGTCCGAGGCCGCCAGCTTTACGCTGCTCAAGGAGCAGCTGATGAGTGTGCTCGACACACTGACTCCCCGCGAAAAGCGCGTGCTGGAGCTGCGCTTCGGACTGGTGGACGGCCGCAGCCGTACGCTTGAGGAGGTCGGCCGGGACTTCAATGTCACGCGCGAGCGCATCCGCCAGATTGAGGCCAAGGCGCTTCGCAAGCTGCGCCATCCCTCGCGGTCGAAGAAGCTGCGCGACTTCCTCAATTAATCGGCGGAGGAACGCGCGCTATGACGAACGAATATCTTTCCGTCTCCCCGGAGGTGCGCGAGGCGCTCGCGGCGGGGCGGCCGGTGGTGGCGCTGGAGTCCACCATCATCTCCCACGGCATGCCCTGGCCCCAGAACGCGCAGACGGCGCTGGCCGTGGAACAGATTGTGCGGGATAACGGCGCCGTGCCGGCGACCATCGCCATTATCGGCGGCCGGCTGACGGCCGGACTGAGCCGGGACCAGATTGAACATCTCGGCCGCAGCGGCACAGCCGTGGCCAAGGCCAGCTGCCGGGATCTGGCGGCGCTTGCGGCCCGTGGGGCGGACGGAGCCACCACGGTGGCCACCACGATGATCATCGCCCACATGGCGGGCATCGACGTGTTTGCCACGGGCGGCATCGGCGGCGTGCACCGCGGCGCGGAAACCACCATGGACATCTCCGCCGATCTGGAGGAGCTGGGACGGACCCCCGTGATGGTGGTGTGCGCCGGCGCCAAGAGTATTCTGGACCTGGGGCTGACGCTGGAGGTGCTGGAGACCAAGGGCGTGCCCGTCATCGGCTACGGCACGGATGAGCTGCCGGCCTTTTACACGCGGCAGTCCGGCTTCGGCGTGGATTACCGGGCCGATACGCCGGACGAGCTGGCGGCGATGTTCCGGGCCCAGCGGGCGCTGGGACTGGGCGGCATGTTGGTGACCAATCCCGTGCCGGAGGAGTATTCCATGCCGAAGGATGTCATCGACCGCGCCATCGACAAGGCGCTGGCCGAGGCCGCCGAGCAAGGCGTCCACGGCAAGCAGACCACCCCCTTCCTGCTTGCCCGCATCAAGGAGCTGACCGGCGGCGACTCGCTGGAGAGCAACATCCGCCTGGTCTACAACAACGCCGCCCTCGCCGCCCGCGCCGCCGTCGCGCTGGCGAACGGAGAATAAAAAAGTTGTCGGGCACCAATCGCCCCTCTGAGACAAAAACCCATCTGCCATCCCGTCGATATGACGGAAAGCACAAAAAACATCAACCGGTCCCCGGCGATACGTTGTCGTCGGGGACCGGTTGATAATATTTATTTGATTATTGAGTTACGCGGTCGGCGCGGTCGAGGTAGGCTTGGGCGAGGGCGCGGTAGGCGGATTCGTCCTTCATGCCGGCGGGCTGACCGTCGAGGAGATGGCAGCGCTTGAGGAAGGTGGAGGAGCCGGAGATGAAAATCTCGTCCGCGGCGCGGAGCTCGTCGGGGGAGAAGGCCTTTTCCACGACGGGGATGCCGAGCTGCTGCGCCACTTCAAGAATGTGCAGGCGGGTGATGCCGGGCAGAATGCGCTCGTCGGTTTCGTGTGTGCGCAGAACGCCGTCGCGCAGGATGAAAAGATTGGTGTGGCTGCCCTCGGTGACGGTGTTGTCCGGGCGGATGAAAAGCTGTTCCACGGCGCCGGCCTCCTTGGCGTTCTGGTTGGCCATGACGTTGGGGAAGAGGTTGAGGGTTTTGATGTTGCAGTGGAAATAGCGGGTGTCGGGGCCGGTGATCATCGCGGCCGGGGTCCACACGTCGGGCGCGGCCTTGGGGTTGACCGTGGCGAGAAGATTGGGGCGGACCTCCGCCGGGGGGAAGCAGTGGGACCGGGGCGCGGTGCCGCGGCTGCACTGCCAGTAAATCATGCCGGTTTCGCCCGGAGCCTCCAGACAGGAGTCAATCAGACCGGTCAGAATGGAGCGCAGCTCCTCCACGGTCCAGGGGGGCGTGATGCGCATCAGACGCATGCTGTTGGAAAAGCGGCGCAGGTGGTCCTCGAGGTCGAGGGCGTGGCCGTTCATGATAAAGGCGGCCTCGTAGCAGCCGTCGCCGAAGAAAAGGGCGCGGTCGAGCAGGGGGACGGTCATGGTTTCGGCCGGGCCGGTGACGCCGTTATAGTAGCTGATGCTTTTCATGGCAGAAAGAGTCCTTTCCGGTATCGAATAATGTCGGGCGGCGCGGTCGCGCGCGCCGCAAGTGCTACTATAGCAGATATCCGCCGCGCTTTCCAGTCGGAAATCGTTATTTCTGCAACGTTTTGTAATGAAAATCGGATTGAATCGGACAGGGGGGCTTTCTATAATAAACTCGTCATTATATAGATAACGCAGAGGAGTGACTTGTTATGGAACTTACGCTCGAGCGCCAGCGGGAGCTGGAGGCGCTGTGTCTGCGCTTCCGGCGCGAGGTGCTGACCGCGATTTACGGGGCCCAGTCCGGCCATCCGGGCGGCAGTCTGTCCGCCTGTGAAATCATCACGCTGCTGTACCAGCAGAGGATGAACATCCCCACGCCGTCCGACCCGGACCGCGACCGTTTTGTGCTGTGCAAGGGGCACGGCGTGCCGATGCTGTACCGCAATCTGATCGAAAAGGGCTTTCTGCCGGCGGAGAGCATGAACACGCTGCGCCAGATCGGCAGCCCGCTGCAGGGGCACCCCTGCATGCGCACCCCGGGCATCGATATGCCCTCCGGCCCGCTGGGCATCGGTCTGGCGGCGGCCCAGGGTATGGCCATCGGCCTGCGGATGAACGGTTCGCCCGCGCGGGTGTACGCGCTGCTCGGCGACGGCGAACTGGGCGAGGGCGCCGTGTGGGAGGCGGCCCAATCCGCTCCCAAGTTCCGGCTGAACAATCTATGCGCCATTGTGGACTGCAACAAGGTCCAGCTTGACGGCACGACGGAGGAGGTCCTCCCTCTGGGCGACCTGGAGGCCAAGTGGAGCGCCTTCCGCTGGCATGTCATCCGCTGCGACGGCCACGATCTGCGCGCGCTCAACAATGCTTTCGATGCGGCCGAGGCCTGGAGCGAGGGCCCCACGGTCATCATCGCCGACACCGTCAAGGGCAAGGGCGTCTCCTTTATGGAGGGGCAGGCCGGCTGGCACGGCAAGGCCATCGACGACGCGAGCTATGAGGCGGCCATGAAGGAACTGGGAGGTGCAATCTGATGGGCAAGGCAATTCGAGACATTTACGGCGAAACGCTGGCTGCGCTGGGCGCGGAATACCCGGACATCGTGGTGCTCGACGCGGACCTGTCCGGCTCCACCAAGAGCAAGCTGTTCGGCCAGAAGTTCCCCGACCGCTTTTTCAACATGGGCATTGCCGAGGCGGACATGACCGCCTGCGCCGCGGGACTGGCTACGGTGGGCAAGATTCCCTTCATCAACACCTTCACGGTGTTTCTGACAACCATCGGTCTGGTCTCCATCCGGGAACAGATCTGCTACGCCAACCTCAACGTCAAGCTGGCCGGCGGCTATTGCGGCATGTCGGACGCGCTGGACGGAGCCACCCACCATGCCACGGAGGACATCGCCTTCATGCGAGCGCTGCCCAACATGCGTATCGTGGTTCCCTCCGACCCGGCGAGCGCCCGGTGGGCAACGCGCTTTGCGGCGGAGTCGGATGGTCCGATCTATCTGCGGCTCAGCCGCGGGGAGTACGCCCCCCTGTATGACGGGGACACGGCGTTCGAGTTCGGCAAGGGCCGCGTGGTCCGCGACGGCGGCGACGTGACCGTGCTGGCGGCGGGCGTCATGGTGCACAAGGCGCTCGAGGCGGCGCAGCTGCTTGCCGCCGAGGGGCTTGATGTGCGCGTGGCGGATCTGCTGACCATCAAGCCCATCGACGCGGAGCTGATTATCCGCTGCGCCCGGGAGACGGGCGCGCTGGTCGTGGCGGAGGAGCACCAGCGCTATGGCGGCGTGGGAAGCGCCGTGGCCGAGGTGCTGGCCGGGGCCGGAGTCGGCGTGCCGACGGAATTTGTCTGCATTGACGACGTGTTCACGGAAACGGGCAGCTACGACGCCCTGATGAAAAAATTCGGGCTCGACGCCGCCTCGACGGCGGAGGCGGTGCGGCGCGCTGCGGCGCGCAAGTGAGCCGCTATTTTTGCCCCGGCAGAGCGGAGCTGTTCGGCAGCCGCACGGATTACCAGCAGGGCCGCGCGATGGCTGCCGCGCTGCGGACCGGTCTGTACGCCGAGGCGGAACGCAACGGAAAAAACGAGATTCGCGTCCTGTCCGACAGCTTCGGCGAACTGCGCGTGGAGACGGACCGGCTCTGGCCGGACGAAAACGAGGCGGGAACCCCTGCGGCGCTGGTGCGCGGCGTGTGCGCCATGGTGGCGGACAGCGCGGAGGAGTTGTGCGGCTTTGACTGCCGCATCGGCGGGGAGCTGACGGCCGGACAGGGCATGGACGCGGTGGTCGCGTTCACGGTGCTGATGGCGACGGTGGCGGCCGATCTGGCGGAGGAAGCCTTCTTTTCCCCGGAGGAAACGGCCAAAACCGCGCGCCGCGCCATCAATCGCTGGTTCGGCACGCCCTGCGGGCTGCTCGGGCCGATGGCCTGCGCCATGGGAGGCATCACGTATATGGACTTTCTGCATTCCCGGGTTGTGCGGATGGACGCAGGGTTGGGCACCATGGGACTGACGCTGTGTCTGACGGACACGGGCGGCCGGCCGTCGGAGACAATGTACGCCTGTGTTCAGGCGGACATGACCGCCGTGGCGGAGACGTTTGGCCAAAGCTCGCTGGGACGCGTGCGGCCCTCGGATTTTGAGCAGGCGTGGAGCGCCCACCGGGAGGACCTTGCCTGGCAGCGGGCGCGGCACTTTTTTGATGAGAATCGTCGCGCCTCGGCGGCGGCGGATGCCCTCGGTCTGCGCGATGGCGAGCGCGTCATGCAGCTGATGAACGAGAGCGCGGAAAGCTCGGCGCGGCTTTTGCGCGACAGCTTTGACGAACAGTCGGCTCAACGGCTGGAGGAGGGGCTGGCGTTGTCCCGGACGCTGCTGGCGGGGCGCGGCGGGCACCGCATCCAGGACGGCGGCTTCGGCGGCAGCATTCTGGCGCTGATGCCGGCGGCGTTCTTCGGCGAATACCGCGACGGCATGGAGGCGCGCTTCGGCCCCGACAGCTGCCGGGAGCTGCGGATAAGCCCCCGGGGCGCCGGCCGCATCGAAGAAAAAGAAACGGAATAACCCATTCGGAAGGGCACCCTCACCGGGGTGTCCTTCTTGCTTGCACCGCAAGGGAAGACATGGTAAAATGAAATAATATCCTGCCCTTGATGTAAGCGAAGGAAGGAATAAAGGAGAGAAAACGATGGTCTGGTTTGTTCTGCTGACCGGTTTGTCGGTGATTGTGCTGGGGCTGGGGGTCCGGTATCTGGTCTGTCATCGGAGCGAGGGCGTGGCAAAGCTGGCGCTGCCGCTGGCCGGGTTTACGGCGGGGGCGGTGTTTTTGCTGCGGCTGGTGTTCTGCTGGCAGCTGGCGGGGTCGGAGGGCTCCATCGGCCACGCGCTCAAAACCGTCAGCGGCGCCGTGCTGCACACGCTGCAGTCGTTCAGTCTGGACGAGGATTACGATCTGCTCTACAGCGCGGCATATCTGCCCTGGAGCCGCTGGGCGGCGGAGGGCCGGCTGCAAAGCGCGCCGGCGGCGCTCTATACGCTGTATGTGGCGGCGCTGAATCTGGCGGCGCCGGTGATGTCCGGGTCCCTGGTGGCGGCCCTGGTTTCCCGGTTGGTGAACCGCCTGTCGCTGAAAAAGGGCCGCCGGCGGGAGAAATATTTTTTCTCGGAGCTCAACGACAACACCATCGCCATGGCGGAGAATCTCCGCGCCCGGGAGCGGGCGGCGGGGCTTGGAGCGCGGCGGCAGAGTCTGCTGGTCTTTGCGGGCAGCCGCGGCGGCGAGGAGACGGAGCCGGGCGCGGAGCTGCGGGCCCGCGCCGGGGCCATCCGGGCGCTGTGCGTGGAGGATGACATCACCCAGCTGCGTCCGGCGTATGACGCGCGGGTGCCGGTGTCGTTCGTGCTGGCCTGCGCGGATGAGCGCGTCAACACCCGCGCCGCGGCCCGGCTGATTGAGGGCGAGAACTGGCGCGACTGCGTGTGCGCGACGATGTATGTTCACGCCTCCCGGCCGGAGACGGAGGACGTGGTGCAGAGTCTGATCGACCGCGTCCGCAGCGACGCGTACCGGCAGGCGTGGCGCAATCTGCGCATCGTGCCGATGGATGATTATTCCGGCGTCATCGAGCAGCTGTTTGTCGACGAGCCGCTGTATCTGCACGCGGCGGAGGATGCGTGCCACCTGCTGATTCTGGGCGGGGGACGCGTGGGCGCGGCTGCGCTGAAGGCCGCCGTCTGGTGCGGCCAGATGGAAAAAAAGCGCCTTCGCATCCGTCTGGTGGACCGGGATGCCGCCGCGGTGGAGAGCCGTCTGCGCAAGGAGGCGCCGGAGCTGTTTGACTCCGGGGAATATGACATCGGATTTTATCCCTGCCCGGTGGAGAGCGACGAGTTCGCCGCGCTGATTGACGGACCGGAGCGGGACGCGCACTATGTGCTTATCGCGCTCGGATCGGACGACGCGGGCATTCACGCCGCCGCGGATTTGCAGCGGCGGTATAACACCATTCATCTTGACGGCAGCCGCGCGCCGGTTATTGCCGCGCTGGTGTCGCTGCCGGAGCTGTCGGCGGCGTTTGCCCGGTCGGGCGCGGATGACCCGGCGCAAAACCGCTGCCGGATGGTCACCTTCGGCAGTACGGTGGCGCGCGGCAATCTGACGGATGAGCTGCAGTCCCGGCGGGAGAAGATGGCGCTGGCCGTGCATCTGTCGTATTACGGGATGCCGGTGTTTTTGCCGGAGGAGGACATCGCGCTGTTTTGCCGGGCGCGGGAGACGGGGTATTCCTTTGTCCGCGACCGGGATGGCGCGGCGGGAATTTCCGCGCGGTATCAGTATGAGCTGGAGCGGGAATACAGCTGCGCGGGACGCGCGGACGGCCCGGCCCCCGCGCAGACGGAGCTTCTCGCCCTGCAGCGACGGCTGGCGGAGCGCGAGGGGGCCATCGCGTCTTTTTATGACTCCATTTATAACCGCGCCAGCTCCCATTCCTCGGCGGTGCATCTGGCGTATTATCTGACGGCGGCGGGGTTGTGTCCCGCCCACGGGATGCCGACCGATGAGGAGCGCCGGCAGTACATGGACTGGCTGCGGCAGGGCGATCATCTTGTCCGCATCGACCGCGTGGAGCACCGGCGGTGGAACGCCTTCATGCGCTCGCGCGGCTGGCGCTCGCCGACGGAGGAGGAATTCGAGGCCTATGCCTTCCGCGAGGGCAATCGGCACGACAACAAGGCGCTGCATCTGCACCCGTGCATCGCGCGCTGGGACGAGGAGCGCGGCATCACGCTGGGCGAGGAGGATCTGGCGCTTTACCGGGCGCAGGGCGCGTCCTTCGCGGCCGGGCGCGGCGCGCAGCTTGATGAGCTGGATCTCGTCAGTCTGCGCGTAGCCGCGCACCCCGGCAACCCCAAAACCGCGCTTGTGGATTTCAAGCTTCTGGACGAAGTGATTATGCTGGCGGCGGACAAAATCTTATCCATCGACGGCGATGGGAAGCAGAGGAGGAATCTGGTATGACACGCAAGACCCATTCCCGGCGGCGGTGGCTGCTCGCGGCGGCGGTGCTGGCGCTGGTGTTGACGGCGGCGATGCCCGCGGCGGCGGCGGAGACACCGCTTGAGCTGGAGGAGGCGACGCCGGGCGAGATGTCGGAATACGGCTATTTTGCCTCCGGCATTCCGGTGGAGTATGTCGCGGCGGACAGCGCGCTCAACCGGGTGGAGGAGCTGCCGGAGACCTGGGACGCGCGGGCAGAGGGCTGGGTTCCGACCACGCTGCGCAACCAGAACCCCTACGGCATCTGCTGGGCGCACGCGGTTATCGGCACGGCGGAGACGGCCGCGCTGAAAAACAATCTTCTCACCGGTGTGACGGCGGATACCATCGACCTGTCCGAGTGGCACCTGGCTTGGTTCTGCACGCATGCGAGCGTTGACCCGCTGGGGCTGATTACGGGGGACTATACCTCTTTGCCCTCCACGGCGAGCGAAAATTATCTCAACTACGGCGGGAACGCCCGCATCGCGGCGATGAATCTGGCCTGCCGCCGGGGCGTCGCGGACGAGGAGCAGACCGCCACGCAGTACAGCGCTATCCGCAGCGACGCGGACGCCGTCGTGGACAGCGCGTATGGGTACACGGACGAGCTGTATATGACGGACTGCATCTGGATGACGGCGTCGGAGGACAACCGCGACACGGTGAAAGCGCTTCTGATGCAAAACGGCAGCGCGGCGGTCAGTCTGTATTATGCCGCGAGCAACTTCAACACGGCGAACGCCGCATACTATAACGCGACGAAGACGAGCACCAATCACGAGGTGCTGTTGATCGGCTGGGACGACGGCTACAGCGCGGAAAACTTCACGACGACGCCTCCCGGCGACGGGGCGTGGCTGTGCCGCAACAGCTATGGCAGCGCCTGGGGTAAGGAGGGCTGCTTCTGGGTCAGCTATTACGACGTGTCGCTGTTAAACAACGAGGCGGATTTCTTTTCCTGGGAAACCGCCGATGCCGCCGAGCGGCTGTACCAGTACGACGGGAACAGCTATGAGGGGGCTATCGCCTGCAAAAACAGTAAGGGCGGCTCGATGGGCGCCGTGTATACGGTCCAAGGCGACGCCGAACGGCTGACCGAGGTCATGGCCTGCACCTGGCAGGGCGGGCTTGACTATACGCTGGAGATTTATACCGATGTGGCCGCGGACTGCACCGATCCCACGCAGGGCACCAACGTGCATACCCAGTCGGGGACGCTCGAATATGCCGGGTATCAGACCATCGCGCTGACAAGCCCGGTGGCGCTGGTCCGGGGCGAGCGCTTTTCCGTGGTTATCCGGCTGACCGGGGCGGAAAAGGTCAGTCTTCCCATCTCCAAAAACAAGAATACCACGCTGTTTGAGTATACGGACGCGGTGGCGAGCGGTCAGACCTTCGTGCGCGAGGGAACCGGCAAATGGTACGATGTGGCCGAATCCTATACGGGCTCGGCGCGCCTCAAGGCCGTGACCGAGACGGACGGCGTCTGCTTTGTGTGTTTTGACCCCGGCGAGGGACAGTGCGATACCGCCGACGCCATCGTGCTGACCGGCGAGGCGTACGGCGCGCTGCCGGTGCCGACGCGGGCGGGCTATGTCTTCGGCGGCTGGTATACGGCGGCGGAGGGCGGTGACCCCGTCACGGCCCAGACAACCGTGACGGCGACGGCGAACCACACGCTCTATGCCCGGTGGCCGGCGGCGGAATATACCGTGCCGCTGGAAGCCGGCGCGGGGAGCGTCAGTACGGGCGCGCTGGGCGTGAGCTACGGCGCGGGCGACGGCG
>R15__coassemble_1281_pt1 | contig 13086 bp, 10 predicted proteins | sample R15__metabat2_high_PE_040 | metagenome-assembled genome bin R15
TCAACCGCGAGATGGAGCGCTGCATCCAGTGCGGCCGCTGCGTGCGCGCCTGCCGTGAGCTGCGCCACGCCAACGTCCTGCAGTACAATAAAAAGAACGGCGAGACCTACATCGGCACGGCCGGGGATCTGCCTCTGGCGGACGCCGGGTGCCGGTTCTGCTCGGCCTGCGTGGCCGTGTGCCCGACCGGCGCGCTGACTGATGCCGAGGGCATCTTCCGCACCGACGTGCCCGCGGACCAGGCGCTGGTTCCCTGCAAGGTTGAGTGCCCGGCCCACATCGACATCCCCGCCTACATCCGCGCCGTGCGCGAGGGGCGGTACAGCGATGCCGTCGGCATCATCCGCGAAAAGGTCACCTTCCCGCACACGCTCGGCTACATCTGCAACCACCTGTGCCAGACCGGCTGCAAGCGCGCGGGTCTCAACGACGCGCTGTCCATCCGCGACCTCAAGCGCTTTGCCGTGGAGAACGACACCGAGCAGTCCTGGAAGACCAAGGGCTTCCGCAAGCCCCGCACCGGCAAGAAGGTCGCCGTCATCGGCGGCGGTCCGTGCGGTCTGACCGCGGCGTATTACCTCAACAAGCTCGGCCACGATGTCAAGGTCTTTGACAAACGGCCTCAGCTCGGCGGCCCGATGACCAGCGGCATGCCCTCCTATCGTCTGCCTCTGGAGTACGTGCAGGAGGAAATCCGCTACATCACCGATTCCGGCGTCGACTATCAGTGCGACTGCGAGATCAGCGATGTCGCCGCGCTTAAGAAAGACTATGACGCCGTGCTGATTGCCGCCGGCGTTTCCAAGGGCAAAAAGCTCCCCATCCCCGGCAGCGACTTTGCCCAGGTTTACTGCGCCATCGATATCCTGGCCGAGATCCGCGCCGGCAAGAGCATGGAAAAGCTCGGCAAGACCGTGTGCATCATCGGCGCCGGCTCCGTCGGCTATGACTGCGCCCGTTCGCTGGTGCGTCAGGGGCTGACGGTCAATCTGGCCTGCTTGGAAAAGGGCGACAAGATTCTCGCCGACGAGGAGGACCAGGTCCAGGGCCGCGAGGAGGGCATCGTCTCCTACGAGGGCCGCAGCTTCGAGGCCATCGAGGGCACGCCCGAGCAGGTCACCGGTCTGCGCGTGCACACCGTCATTTCCTCCACCTATGACAAGGCCACCGGCCGCGTCACCGAGGTGGCGGAGGAGGGCAGCCAGATGACCATCCCCTGCGACTCTGTCATCTTTGCCACCGGCCAGAGGCCCGGTCTGGACGACTTTGACAACTTCGGCATCGAGCTCAGCCGCGGCTTCCCCATCAACCCCGCCAACGGCAAGCCCGAGCATATCACCAGCCTTGACGGCGTGTTCGCCGCCGGCGACGTCATCACCGGCATCAGCTTTGTCATCAAGGCCATTGCCCAGGGCCGCGAGGTGGTTCCCATCATCGACAAATATCTCGGCGGCGACGGCGAGATTGACGAGACGTTGGTCGAGCGCGAGCGCTGCCCCGAAATCGGCGAGTACGCCGGCTTCGCCAAGCTCCCCAAGGTGGAGATGCCTCTGCTTACGCCGGAGGAACGCCTTGCTAGCCCCAGCGCGTCCGTCTTCACCACCTACACCTGCGACCAGGCCCATGCGGAGTCCGAGCGCTGCCTGCAGTGCGATCTGCGCTGCGACATCACCCGTACCCGTCTGTGGACTGAGTACTCCATTAAGTAAGGAGGCAGAACCATGAGCTGTGAAATCAAAAAAGATTGTCTTCCCGGCCGCGAAACGCTGACCGAGGGGATGTGCCCCGTCCGGTGGGCCTATGACTGCGTGACCGTTGCCCGCAACGAAAACTGCGGCAAGAACGTCATGTGCCGCGACGGCATGACCCAGCTGCAGGCCATTCTCGGCGATCTGATGGCGGGTCTGGCCGAGGCGGAGGATTTCGATCTGCTGCGCGAGCTGTGCCGCACCATCGCGACCACGCCCGGCTGCGAGCTGGCCGCCGCTGCGGCCGAGAACGTTCTGTGGAGCATGGACACCTACGCCTCCGACTGGGACGGCCATCGCCGCCGCCGCTGCGCCGCGATGCTGTGCTTCTACGACGTGATGGTCAAGCCGGACGCCTGCACGGGCTGCGGCAAGTGCCCCGGCATCTGCCCGGTCGGCGCCATCGCCGGCGGCGCGGGTCTGATCTCCGTGGTCAACACCGCCCGCTGCAATCATTGCGGTCAGTGCTTTGACGCCTGCCCCGAGGGCGCGGTGGTCAAGGCCGGTCTTGTCAAGCCGCCTCTGCCCGAGGCCCCGGTGCCCGTCGGCAGCTTTGAGGCCGGCGCCCGCCGCCGTCGCCGCCGCGGCAGCAGCGAGGAGTAATCCGAAAAAAACAAATATCCCTCCGTCAAAGACGGAGGGATATTTTTGTTCCGGAGAGTCGTAACTTTGTAAAAAAAGAACATCCATGCCAGCCTTGCCACACAGATATGCATGAAAGCCCCGGTCATGGATGTTCTTTGCCATGAACTGCGGTTGCCCCTTTAGGGGCGAGCAGTTCCGGCATCCCCGTTAATCCGAATTCTTTCGGATTAATCGTCCCCAATTTACACGAAAGCAGGAAAAGGTGTCAACGAGAACCGTCCCCATTGTCACTCGTTCCCCGAACGGAGGGCGTTTTCTGCGAAAAAAGAACCGTCCCCATTTCAGGTTTTTCCAATAGATGTCAAAACCTGAAAAAGGGACGGTTCTTTTTTCGCATTTTTTACTGCAGGGCGGCGACGGCGGATTTGAGGGCTTCGGCGCGGTCGCGGCGCTCCCAGCCGACGTCCAGATCCTCGCGGCCCATGTGGCCGTAGGCGGCAAGACTGCGATAGATGGGGCGGCACAGCTGCAGATCGCGGCTGATGGCGCTGGGGCGCAGGTCAAAGACCCGGTTCACGGCCTCGGCCAGAACGCTGTCCGCCACGGCGCCGGTGCCGAAGGTGGTCACGTTGATGCTGACCGGGGTGGCCACGCCGATGGCGTAGGCCAGCTGGACCTGGCAGCGGGCGGCGAGACCGGCGGCGACGATGTTCTTCGCCACCCAGCGGGCGGCGTAGGCCGCGGAGCGGTCCACCTTGGTGGGGTCCTTGCCGGAGAAGGCACCGCCGCCGTGAGGGGCGCTGCCGCCGTAGGTGTCCACGATGATCTTGCGTCCGGTCAGACCGGAGTCGCCCACGGGACCGCCGATGACAAAGCGGCCGGTGGGGTTGATGTAAAAGCGGGTGTCCGCGTCCAGCAGCTCCGCGGGAAGAACGGGGCGGATGACCTCGCGGATGATGTCCTCGCGAAGCGCGGCGGGGTCCGTCTCGGCCGAATGCTGGCTGGAGACGACCACGGTGTCGATGCGGACGGGGCGGTTCTGCTCGTCGTACTCAACGGTGACCTGGGTCTTGCCGTCGGGACGGAGGTAGGGGAGGGTGCCGTCCTTGCGGACCGCGGCCAAACGGCGGGCCAGCCGGTGCGCCAAACTGATGGCCAGCGGCATCAGTTCCGGCGTCTCGTCGCAGGCGTAGCCGAACATCATGCCCTGGTCGCCGGCGCCGTTGGTCAGCTCGTCACCCTCGCCGCCGGCCTTTTTCTCCAGTGAGGCGTTGACGCCCATGGCGATGTCACCGGACTGCTCGTCAATGCTGGTCAGAATGGCGCAGGTGTCGCCGTTGAAGCCGGCGTCGGCGTTGTCATAGCCGATTTCCTTCACAACGCGGCGGACGATGCTGGGGATGTCCGCGTAGCAGGTGGTGGATATCTCGCCCATGACAAAGACCATTCCGGTGGTGCAGGTGCACTCGCAGGCCACGTGGCCGTGGGGGTCATGGGAGAGAATTTCGTCGAGAATCGCGTCGGAAATCTGGTCGCAGATTTTGTCGGGATGCCCCTCAGTGACGGATTCCGAGGTGAACAGGTAGTGAGCCATGATGTGTTCCTTTCGAGATGTATATATAATTTCTTTTTTTCAAAACAGAGCTGCGCGGCGGGCCGCATGAAAACCGCGCCCCACCGGATGGCGGAGCGCGGGAAAATCTTATCTTTCGATGTACACCGCCGGATTTGGCACCTTACGCAAATGCAGGTTGTCGGGCTTCACAGGGCCGGTCCCTCCGCCACTCTTGATAAGCGATATTCAATTTGCAGCAAGGAGCATTATAACAGCTTTTGTCCCGCTGTCAAGAGATAATCCGCGACCAGCTCTCCATTCCGTCCGGAATGTCATAGCAGACGGGGACAAAACGGCACGAGCCGGTGCCGTCCGTGATGCCGGCCGTTGCCAGCGCAAGGTCCGAGGCCGCCTGGGCGCTGTCCGTGCGGCAGTAGAGCCGGTCGAACAGATGGGCGAAGGAGGTGGGGTCCTGGCCGCTCTGTTCGCCGAGACCCGAGCGCAGACCTTCCGCGTCCAGCATTGCGCTGACCAGCACGCCGCTGCCGTCCAGCGCCTCGCACACCCGCTGGCCCAGACGGCACACCGCCGTGACGGGGGATGTCTCGTCGGTCAGCGTGGTGGTGTACACCAGCGGCAGGGGGCTGTCGGTCGGGATGCGCAGCTCGTCGAGAATGATCTCGTCAAAGCCGAGCGCGGCAAGCTCCATCGCCATGTCCACGGCGTAGGAGATGATGTCCTCGTTATAGGGGTCAAGCCAGGAGATGCCGTTTGCGTCGGTATAGGTGCGGGCGGACTCCGTGCCGAGCGTGACCAGCCAGTCGCGCTCCGCCAGCAGATTGTCCGCGCAGATAGAAAGACACGCGGCGACGGTCAGTCCCTGGCTGTGCGCCGTGTCCAGATAGGCGGTGTAGTCCATGCTGCCGCCCGTGGCGTAGGCGATGGCCATATCGGTCGCCGAGGGCCACAGCAGCTGCCCGGAGCTGTCCTTGAGCTGCAGGACGATGCCGGTGCAGCCGGCGCTGACGGCCTCGGAAATCGAGGAGGAGAGCGTTGCGCTGTCGGCCGCCGCGGCCGCGGAGAGATACAGACTGCGCGTCGCGGTCGGCTCCCAGTCCACCGCATAGCTCATGGAGGAGAAGTCCGGCTCCAGGAAAACAATCTCGAACTCGACCGGGGCTCGCGTGTCGGGCGTCGGCTCGGCGGCGGGATCGGACTCGGCTTGCGCCGTGTCCGCAGTGTTCTCCTCCCACGGCAGGACCAGCGTGACGCCGTTCGCGTCATAAACCACGAACTGCTGCAGGATATAAAACAGAGCCACCGCGCCGATGATCAGCGCGACGAAGACAAACAATATGATGGTCAGCGGTACTTTATATTTGCGCCGGCCTTTGTATACGTCCCGCGGGCGGTAGGGCATCAGTTCGCGCTCTCGGCCTCGGCAATCGCGGCGAGCCGACGGGCGTGTTTTTCTAACCCGGAGAACGGTGTGGTCAGGAAAAGCTCCATGATCCGCTTGGCGACCTCGGGGCCGACCGTGCGGCCGCCCAGACACAGCACGTTGCTGTCGTTATGCTGGCGGGTCATCTCCGCGCTGTAGCAGTCGGACACCACGGCGGCGCGGATGCCCCGGACCTTGTTGGCGCAGATGCTCATGCCGATGCCGGTGCCGCAGACCAGAATGCCTTTTTCCGCGCGGCCCTCGGTGACCTCGCGGCAGACCGCCAGCGCGTAGGCGGGATAATCCACGCTGTCCGTGCTGTAGCAGCCGAGGTCGGTGTAAGAGATGGAAAGCTCGTCCAGACGGGCCATCAGCTCCTGCTTGAGGGCGAAGCCGCCGTGATCGGAAGCGATTGCAATCATGATAAGGTGTCTCCTTATAAACGAATGAATTCCGGCTTGCGCCGGGTATAGATACTAATATAACGGAAGCCAAGCGATTGTGCAAGCTCGTGTCCCTCCCGCAGACATTTGGCGGCGTCCGCCGGGGTGTGGGCGTCGGAGCCGATGGTGAGAAGCTCGCCCCCCAGCGCGCGGTAAAAGCGCAGCAGCTCCTCCGACGGGAAGGGACCGCAGCCGTCGCGCAGACCGGAGCAGTTAATCTCGATGCCGCGGCCGTTTGCAATCAGCGTGCGCAGCAGCGTTTCCAACCGGTCGCCGTGGCGGGCGAGCGTGAGGGACATGTCCACCCCGTTTTGCACCGCGTAGCGCCGCAGATAGCCAATGTGGGCCATGCAGTCGAAATAATCCGCCCGCGCGATAAGCAGCAGATTGTCCAGATACATATCAAAGGCCCGTTCCCAGTCCGCCGGGTCCCGGCTGCGCAGATGGTAATAATCCCCCTGTTCCCGGGTGATGTGGTGGGAGCCGAGGACAAAGTCATATAGCGGGTCGGCCGCCAGCCGCGCGGCGTCCGCCGGGTCGAAGTTGCCCTCGCCCAGCTCGATGCCGAGACGGACGGTCACATCCGCGGGGATGCGCTCGCGGCAGGCCTCCCATTCGGCCGCCAGCCGCGCGGAGGCGGTGTTGCGGGCGGGGTCCGGCTCCAGCGTGTCCCAGTCCACCAGATCGCAGTGGTCCGTCACGCACAGCTGCCGCACCCCGGCGGCCCGGGAGGCCATAATCATATCAAGCAGCGGCGCCTCGCTGTCTCGCGAGACCCGACAGTGAAAATGCTGATCCGTCAGATAGACCATGAACTGAACCACCTCAATACCGTGTCCACGTAGCTGCCGGAGCACCGCAGCCCGGAGAGCACCGGATAAAACATCGCAAACAACACCACCGCCAGACAGGCAAAGCCCGTCGTGGCAAGCTCCGCCCGGGGCCGGAGCCGGTCATACTCCGCAAAGACCAGCCCGATGGCCAGCACCAGAAACGCGCTGCAGGGGAAGTAATGATACGCAAAGGTCAGCCGTGACACGGCAAGCCAGGGGATCAGATTGGCCGCGTAGGCAACCGTGATGAACATCGCCCTTCGGTCCCCCCGAAGACTCAGCCACACGCAGCCGCCCAGCGACAGCAGCCCGCCCAGCACAGCAGCGGGCTGTTGAACGAGGAAATCGTCGAGCGCGTGCCGTCCGCGCCGTAATCGGCGTAATAGAGAATGGGTCTTGCGTCCACCAGCCACTGGTACCAGCTGCTCGAGAAGCTGTGCTCCGCGACCAGCTTGCTGTGGTAGTTGAACATATATGATTGGTTATTCAGTACCAGCTGCAGATACCCGCGGGAGAAGGGGCCTTTTATGCCCTGCGACGGGGCGTAGGAGGCATAGCTGAAATAATAGATCAGAGCCGGAATTACAACGAAGAACAGACAGCACCACAGCGCGTTTTTCACAAAGGAGCCAAAGCTTGCGCGTCCCTCGCGCCGCAGCAGCCGGACCAGCCAGACGCCCAGCCATATGACCGCCAGTCCCGCCCCGCCGTAAAGCACCGTCCACTTGCTCGCGGCGCCCAGCCCAAAGCTCAGCCCGCACAGCCCCAGCCACAGCAGCTGCCGCCGTCCGTCCGTCTCCGTCAGCCAGCAGTACATGAACAGATACATCAGCAGCAGAAAGAACACGGCGTAGGTGTCAATCGTGGCGATGCGGGTCTGGGCAAAGTGCATGAAGTCAAAGGCGAAGACCGTGGTCCCCGCGTAGGCGGCCGCGAACGAGCCGAAGAGCTTTTTGAGGAAAATATACATCACCGGCACCATCAAAACGCCGAACAGCGTCCCCGAAAAGCGCCAGCCGAACGGCGTCATGCCGAACAGCCGGATGCCCAGTCCGATGATCAGCTTGCCGAGCGGGGGATGGGTGATTTCGTACGGCCAGGCCCCCTGCAGATGCTCATAGGCGGTCCGGGCGTGGTAAATCTCGTCGAAATAGGTGCCGTTGAGATAAGAGTAGGAGGCGGGGACCGTGTCCTGCTCGTCAAAAAGCTCCGCCCCGTCGGTGGAAAAATGCGACGGGTCGATGGCGCAGCCGTCCGCATCGAGCAGCACGACCTCGCCCAGCCACAGCTCGCAGTCGGACGTGATGCACAGATACTTCACCGGCTCCGTCGTGTCCCAGACGGCCTCGTTCCAGCGGAAGAGCAGCGTGTAGCTCTGGGGCATGGGGGTGGAGTCGTCGGCGTTGAGGATGCGGGTCCAGGTTTCGCCGTCTGCGGAAACGTCGATGTAATAATTGCCGGTGTTCAGCCCGCAGTAATAGCGAAGCCCGGAGAGCTCTGTCTCGTCGTCGAAGGAAATGGTGACCGTGGTGCCCCAGTCCTCAAAATGACAGAAGCTCTGCGGCGCCTCGGTGCTGCCGAGATTCAGAAAGGCCAGAAACCCGTAGCACACCGTGACGATGCCCATGGCAATCCAATCGGCGCGGCCCATGCGGCGCTCGACCCGCTTCGGCATGGGGGCAAGCGGGGCCCGGCGGCGCAGCCCGACCCAGCGGATAAACCAGATGCTTATGACGACGGCCAACGCCATCGGCAGCAGATATGGCAGAATGCTTACCATGGAACCTACTCCTTGCAGCGATCAGAAAACAAACCCATTTTACCACCGTTAAAACGGAACTGCAACACCCGGCCAACAGGGGGTTGTCACCGGCGGGAATTTGTGCTATCATTCGAAGGATTAAAGTATGCAAACAGTCAAGAGACGACCGGGGAGGTGAGAGCGTGAGCCTGTTTTCCAAAGCCAATGGGAAAAAGAAACATCTTCTGCCCCTGCTGTACGCGGCGTGCGGCGTGGTGTTCGCGGGGCTTGCGCTGTGTCTGATCCTCGTGGGCAGTCGGACCTGGCTGTGGATGCTGCTGGAACTGACGGTGTTCGCGGCGTTTGTCCTGTTCATCGGCGAGAATATGTCCCGCCGCTACTACGCCAGAGAGGCGGAGCTGGAGGCCCAAAGCCGCAATCTTGCCGCCATGAACGACGGTCTGGTCGGCTTCACGGCCGGTCTGGTGGAGGCCCGTGACGAGGCCAGTGGCGAGCATGTCCACCGGGTGAAGAGCTTTACCTGGCTTCTGGCCCAGAGGGTGATGGAGACCTGCCCGGAGTACGAGCTGACGGACCGCAAAATCGGCTTTATCGCCTCGGCCAGCGTGCTGCACGACGTGGGCAAGATTATGATCTCCGACACCATCCTTCTCAAGCCCGGCCGTCTGACGCCGGAGGAATTCGAAATCATGAAAACCCATACCGTCCGCGGCTGTGAAATCCTCAAGCTCATCCCCGCCGACTGGGACGATATGTACAAGCAATTCAGCATGGAAATCTGCCGCTGGCACCACGAGAAATACGACGGCAGCGGCTATCCCGACGGTCTGGTGGGGGACGAGATTCCTATCTCCGCCCAGATTGTGTCCCTGGCCGACTGCTACGACGCGCTGGTGACCGAACGGGTGTACAAGCCCCCCTTCAGCCCGGAACAGGCCTTTGATATGATCTGCTCCGGCCAGTGCGGCCAGTTCTCCGAAAAGCTGCTGCGCTGCTTCCGCGACGTCCGCGAATCGTTTGAAAACCAGTTGAGCGACCCACTGGCGGTCTACAGCTCCGAGGTGGACGAGAACGCGCTGCGTGGTCTGCGCGTGCTGCTGGTGGAGGACAGTGACCTCAACCGCGAGATGGCGTGCGACGCGCTGGAGGACGACGGCGCTCTGGTGACCGAGGCCGTGAACGGCCGGGAGGCTGTGGATCGTTTTGCGGCCGATGGCGGCCGGTTTGACGTTATTTTGATGGACGTGCTGATGCCGGTGATGGACGGGCTGGAGGCCACAAAGGCCATCCGCGCTCTGTCCGTGAAGGGCGCGAAGACCGTGCCCATTGTCGCGCTGACGGCCAACCGCGATAAGGATCTCGAGGAGCGCTGCCTCGCCGCCGGGATGAACGACTTTCTGCAAAAGCCCATCGACGTGGCGAACCTGGTCCACACGCTTAAAAAATTCTGAGGCAACACCGCATAATTCTGGTGCGTAAGATGCGCCGGGAAATTTTTCGGCAGATAAAACAAAAAGCGCAGGGAATACTTTGTGTATTGCCGAGCATTTTTGTGAAATCTGCCGGAAATATTTCCAAGCATATTGCGTGCCGAGAATTGTGCGGTGTTGCCCCAAAAAAAGAACGCTTCCGACCGGAGGCGTTCTTTTTTTGGTACCCGGAGGGTGTCTCAGCAGTTCGGGACCACGGCGAAGAAGACGAGGTCCTCCGTGCCGGTGTTGACCAGACTGTGGGCGTGATCGGGCGGGCAGTAGTGGCAGGTGCCGGGAGCGAGAGGCTCCTGCGTGTCGTCGTAGAGGGCCGTTCCCGTCCCGCTGATGACATAGACCACCTCGTAGCTGCCCGTGTGGGTGTGCATCCCGATGGAACAGCCGGGGGTGAGTCGTCCATGCATGACGCGGCCGTTGTCGTCCACATGCATGATGGCGTGGGTGATGCCGGCGCCGTCCTTGAAGTGTTCCAGCGCCTGCTCCCCGGCGGGAGAAAAATCAATCAACATGCTGAAAGCTCCTTTTGTTTTGTTAAAAGACCGTGTTTTGGGCGTAAGACCAGGTGTAGGCGCCCCAATAGGTGCCGCTCTTGGTCAGATAGAAGCAGGGAACATAGGTGTTGGTGGTGGAGTAGCGGCCGCCGTTGCCGGATTGGCCGCCGAAGAGATAGGCCCATTCTTGTTCCACGTCCATGATGTAGGAAGCGCCGCTCGGGTAGGTGATGACCTCCCAGGCATGCTTGCTGGAGCCGACATAGCCGTACTGGTAATTGACGTTATAGCCGCAGCGGCGGGCCAGAATGGTCATGGCGGCGGCAAAGTAGCAGCAGTCGCCCATCGAGTATTTCAGAAAATACTTGGCGTCCCCGGTGAGAGTTCGGTCGTAGTTGCAGTACTGCGGATTAGTTCCGCCGGGCAGTGTGGAGTATTGTTTGTCGTTGTCGCGCATGCCAAGATAGGTGGCATACAGACGCTGGCGCTGGGCGCACATGGAGGAGAAGGAGGACAGATAATAGGTAATCTGACCGGTTTTCAGCCAATAGAGGAAGTTTTCGGTCTTAGTGGCAAGGAAATTGTCCACCAGCGCGTCGAGCTCGCTGTCGCCCGAGGTATAGGCGCCGTCCGCGCCGAAGTACAGGCAGGTATAGTATTCGTTCACGCGCAGATGACCGTCCGTGGTGTCAAAGCTGTACATCTTGCCGTCGAGCTCATACACCGGGGTTTCATAGCCGGTGACCAGCGTTTTGCGGACGGTGCCGTTGGATTCGACGATATAGAGCTTGCCGTTCGCGGACTGTACGCCGGTGTCACGCCGGACGGTGCTGTCATCCCGCAAAAGGAAAACCTGTCCGTTTGCGCTGCAGGCGCCGGAGCCGGTCACCACCGTGCTGTCCGCGAGGAGAACGTATTGCTTTTCGCCCCAGGTATAGATGCCGTAGTCCGCCGCGTCCGCCCGGCAGGCCAGCTTGCCGTCGCCGAGGCAGAGATAGGTCTTGCCGTTAATCTCGACAAGGCCGGTTTCCTCCGGCAGGGTCAGAGAGTGGTCCTTGTTGACGTAGTAGGCGCCGGTGTCGTATTTGTGGACGCCCACGGAGTAGTTGTTGAGCGTGACGCCGTCCCATTCGGCGCAGTAAATCTTGCCCTCGACGGTGTTCAGCCCCTTGGTGAAGTAAATCAGCCGCCCCTCGGAGTCGGAGGGAATCAGATAGTTATAATACAGGCCGCCGGAATAATACTGGTAATACACATCGTCGGGACCCAGATCCCAGGCGGGGATGGAAAAATCGGTCCAGACCTCGTGCTCGTCCTGTATCTCGTACTCATGGGGGACAGAGGCCTCCATCACGTAGCTGTAGTACCAGGTGTTCTCGTCCAGCACGTCCAGATACAGCCGCCGTCCGCTGTCGTGCAGCGCCTCGGCGTCCGCCTCGCGCCCGAGGGCGCAGACGAGAATCTTGGCCGCCTGTTCGCGGGTGAGATTGGCGCTCGGCTCAAAGGTGGTGGCGGAGGTGCCGTTGATCCAGCCGAGCTTGTATCCCATGGCGACATAGGAATAGAACCACTGCCCCTCCGTCACATCCGTAAAGGGCTCCGTGCCGGTTTCCGGCGCGAACAGACGGCACAGGATGGTCACAAACTCCGCGCGGGTGATGCTGTTATTGGGACGGAAGGTGCCGTCCTCGTAGCCGTTGATGACATGCAGCGACGTCAGCAGCATTACGTTGTCGTAATACCAGGCCCCTTCCGCCACGTCGGGGAAAAAGACGTCGCAGTCGCCGGGAGTGTTGTCCTTGAGCAGACGGGCAATCATGGCGCAGGCCTCGGCGCGGGTAATGCTCTTGCCGGTGCCGAAATAGCCGCCGCCCTGACCGTAGATGAAGACATTGTGTTCCTCGGTCTCAAGCCCCGGCGTGTACCAGGCGGTCAGCGTGAGGTCCGCGTTCACGGATAGCGCAGACACCGAGACAAAGCTTCCGTCCTGCAGCCAGTTGGTAATCGTGCCGCCGCTGCCGGAAACGGGAATCTGCACAGGTGTCGCGCCCGGGGCGACGGTCTCGCGGCCGAGCTCGGTCGTGCCGTCCGCGTCGTAATAAATCACGGTGAAGGAGTCCTCGTCGTCGGGCTCGGTACCGGGGTCCTCCGTGTCGGATGCGAGAACAACAGGGAGCTCCTCCAGTTCGCCGGAGCTCTCCGCCGCCACAGCGGGGACGCTTATAAGAAGCAGCGCCATCATGACAGCCGCCATTGTCAGCCGGTGAAGAATTGTTTTTTTGCTCATTGTTGTCGCCTCCGGAGAACGAGTGAAGAAATAAATGTCGCCGAAAAATATTCTCGCATTCTAAAGTACTAGTATATCATAGGACGCTATAGAATACAAGATACATAAATTGCTAAAAAAGAACATGGAACGACATAAAAAAGGCGCCCCCGACAAGGAGGGGGCGCCGGAATCGGTTGGGTGAAAGGGAATCAGTAGGTATAAACGTGGGTAATCCAATCGGAACTGCCGTCAGCCGGGACAAAAGCGATGATGTAGAAATCATCGTAATACAGCGTGTGGTCCTGGCCCTCGCCGAGACCCTGGCAGCTGCTGCTCCAGTCCTCCCAATAAGCGGAGCCGACACTGCTCGGCAGGGAAGAGACGGAATAGCCGATGTACCCCTTGGCGATTTCATAGGCGCTCTGCTGAACGGGCTCGGGCGTGGGGGTAGGCGTAGGCGCCGTGGTGG
>R15__coassemble_1526_pt1 | contig 11430 bp, 9 predicted proteins | sample R15__metabat2_high_PE_040 | metagenome-assembled genome bin R15
GGGGGAGCCTTGCCGAGATATGGCACGGCAATACTCCACCGCCAGAATGTTGTTCGGCCGGGAAAGCAGCTGCGCCTGCGGACCCAGACGCTCCGCCAAGACGCGCTGCCGCGCCACGGCGAAGGAATGCCCCTCGGCCATGGCGTCGCGAATGCGGCGAAGGGTTTCCGCCTCGGAGCAGACTGCCGCCAGGCGCTCGAGCGGCTCGATGTCGCCGCACTCGCTGCCAAAGACAAGATGCGTAACAACGCCAAGCGAATCGAGCACCGCCACCGCGCCGCGGGCGAAATACTCCGCCGACAGCGTACACCACGGCAGCGGAAGCTCCGTCACCAGATCAAAGCCCGCGGCGACCGCCGCCGCCGCCCGGGCCTGCTTGTTGAACACAGCGGGACCGCCCCGCTGAACAAAATCGCCGCTGAGAACCGCCACGGCCGGCGTATCCGCCCCCAGCGCGGCGCGCGCCCGTTTGAGAAGCAGGGCGTGCCCGTGATGAAAGGGATTGAACTCCCCGACCACTCCGATGACATTCATTTCTGCGGCTCCCTCTTGCGTTTTTCGGAAAATGCGGTAAAATAGAAATTCGTGTGAAGAGTTTTTACGCTTCTCCGTTATTTTACACGATTTAATTTTTTTTACAATACGAAAGGACAGCACCATGAAAATTCTTGTTATCAACGCAGGCAGCTCCTCCCTGAAGTATCAGCTTCTGGACATGGACAACGAGTCCCTCCTGGCCAAGGGTCTTTGCGAACGCATCGGCATCGACGGTCATCTGAAGCATCAGCCCCAGAACGGCAAGCCAGTCTTTGACGAGGACGTGGCGCTGCCCACCCACACCGAGGCCATTGCCGCAGTGCTCGAAAAGCTGACCAGCGCCGAGTACGGCGTCGTCGCGGACATGAGCGAAATCAGCGCCGTGGGTCACCGCGTCGTGCATGGCGGCGAGAAGTTTGCCGAGTCCGTGCTCATCAACGACGACGTGATGGCCGCCATCGCCGAGTGCATCCCTCTGGCCCCGCTTCACAACCCCGCCAACATCACCGGCATCAACGCCTGCAAGGCCGTCATGGGCGAGGGCGTGCCCCAGGTCGCCGTGTTTGACACCGCTTTCCATCAGTCCATGCCCGGCAAGGCCTTTACCTACGCCATTCCCTACGAATACTACACCGATCTGAAGGTCCGCCGCTACGGCTTCCACGGCACCAGCCATCGCTACGTCTCCAAGCGCTGCGCGGAGATGATGGGCAAGCCGATGGAGGAACTGAAGATCATCACCTGCCACATGGGCAACGGTTCGTCCATCTGCGCCGTCGACGGCGGCAAGAGCGTGGACACCTCCATGGGCTTCACGCCGATTGCCGGTCTGCCGATGGGCACCCGCTGCGGCGATATCGACGTCTCCATTCTCGAGTACCTGGCCGCGAACACCGGCAAGGACATCGCCGAGCTGACCACCATTCTCAACAAAAAGTCCGGCGTACTGGGCGTCTCCGGCGTCAGCTCCGACTTCCGCGATCTGGACAACGCCGCAGGCGAGGGCAGCGAGCGCGCGCGTCTGGCGCTGGACATGTTCGCCTATTCCGTGGCGAAGACCGTGGGCTCCTACGCCGCCGCGATGAACGGTGTGGACGCCATCGTGTTCACCGCCGGCGTCGGTGAAAACAGCGCCTCCACCCGCGCGGACATCTGCGCGTACCTCGGCTGGCTGGGCACCACGCTGGATGTCGACGCCAACGGCAAGCGCGGCGAGGACATCTGCATCAGCACCCCCGACTCCAAGGTCAAGATGTTCGTCATCCCCACGAACGAGGAGCTGGTCATCGCCCGCGATACCAAGGCGCTGGTCGAGTAAAAGATTTGGCAATACCCCGGGCCGCCGTCTTGGGTGGCCCGGATTTTTTGTGTCGAGACGCCTCGGATTTTTGTATTGACAAAGAAGGGGCTTTGTGCTAATCTACTCTAGCCGCTTTGAAAGGGGTTTAAGTCGACCTTTGGCCGCCCCCGGGACAGCGAGCCCGAAAGGAAGGAAAGAATTTACCATGCATGCAATCATCGAAACCGGCGGCAAGCAGTACCGCGTGGCAGAGGGCGACAAGATTTACATCGAGAAGCTCGAGGCCGAGGACGGCGCCGCCATCACCTTTGACAAGGTCCTTGCCCTCATCGGCGAGGAAGGCAGCCAGTTCGGCACCCCCTATCTGGCCGGCGCTTCCGTTCCCGCGACCGTCGTCAAGTCCGGCCGCGCGAAGAAGATCCGCGTCTACAAGATGAAGCCCAAAAAGGGCTATCGCAGAACCAAGGGCCACAGACAGCCCTACACGCTGGTGGAGATCGGCTCCATCGCGGCGAACTGAACCGTTACGATACAGGAGGTGTAAGACATGGCACATAAGAAAGGTATGGGTTCCACCAAGAACGGACGCGACTCGAAGTCCAAGCGTCTTGGTCCCAAGAAGGCCGACGGACAGTACGTCCTGGCCGGCAACATCCTCGTCCGTCAGCGCGGCACCAAGGTGCACCCCGGCACGAACGTCGGCATCGGCGGCGACGACACGCTGTTTGCCAAGGTCAACGGCACGGTGCGTTTCGAGCGCCTCGGCCGCGACCGCAAGCAGGTTTCGGTTTACGAGGTTCAGGAGTAATTCCACAGCGGGGCGGATTCAAATCCGCCCCGTTTTTTTATGAGACAGCACCGCGTTACGCCGTGCCGTCGGAAGCGAACGGAGTATAATTATGAGTACACTTTTTACCGATAAGGTCACCATTACCGTCAAGGCCGGGGACGGCGGGGACGGCGCGATTGCCTTTCACCGGGAAAAATACATCGCGGCGGGCGGTCCCGACGGCGGCGACGGCGGGCGCGGCGGCGACATCGTTGTGCAGGTGGACCCGTCTGCCTCTACCCTACTGAGCTTTCGGTACAAACGCAAGTTTACGGCGACGAACGGCATGCCCGGCCAGGGCAAGCGCTGCAGCGGCAAGGACGGGACCGACGTCGTGCTGATGGTGCCGCGCGGCACGCTGGTCCGGGATAAACAGTCCGGCGCCATCATCCGCGACATGTCCGACTGCGACCGCTTCGTGCTGGCAAAGGGCGGACGCGGCGGCTGGGGCAACAAGCACTTTGCCACTCCCACCCGGCAGACGCCCCATTTTGCCAAGCCCGGTCTGCCCGGCGAGGCCATGGAGGTCATTTTGGAGCTGAAGCTGCTGGCCGACGCGGGTTTGGTCGGCTTTCCGAACGCGGGCAAGAGCACGCTGCTGTCCGTCGTCAGTCGGGCGCATCCGAAAATCGCGGATTATCCCTTCACCACGCTGTGGCCGAATCTGGGCGTTGTGTACGCCGCGGAGGAGACCAGCTTCGTGCTGGCGGATATCCCCGGCATCATCGAGGGCGCGAAGGACGGCGCGGGTCTGGGACACGATTTTCTGCGGCATATCGACCGGTGCCGGCTGCTGATTCATCTGGTGGACGTGTCGGACCCGGAGCGCGACCCCATCGAGGATTACGAAATCATCGAACGGGAGCTGGCCGCCTATGACGCGGAGCTTGCGGATCGGCCGAAGCTCGTGGCCGCCAGCAAGTGCGATCTGCTCGGCGGCGATCGAGAACGCGTGGACCGGCTGAAGGCATATATCGAAGAAAAGGGGCTCCCCTTCTTTGAAATCTCCGCTGCCGCCCATCAGGGGACGCAGGAGCTGATGCAGGCCGCGGCCGCGGCGCTGGCGAAGCTGCCGCCCATCACGGTGTACGAGACGGACTATGTCCCGCCGGAGGTCATATTGGGCACGGCGGAGGATCTGGTCATCCAAAAGGCGGACGGCGTATGGTCGGTGCACGGCGACTGGCTGGACCGGCTGGTGTCGCGCGTGAATTTCGGCGACTACGAATCGCGGATGTACATGGACCGCAAGCTGCGCGAGGGCGGTGTATACGACCGAATGGAGGCCATGGGTCTTGAGGACGGCGACACCATTTCCATCGCGGAAATGCAGTTTGAATACTACAGCTGATGAAGGAACTGCTCAAAGCCATCGTCCGCAGCGCCGCGAAGGGGATGGACACCGTGCTGGTCACCGTGACCGGCATCGAGGGCTCCGCCCCGCGCGGAGCGGGCGCCGCGATGCTGTGCGGACCAAAGGGGCGCATTGCGGGCACAGTGGGCGGCGGCTATTCGGAATACGACGCCATGTGTCTGACGCAAAGCGCGCGTCACTCCGACGGCGCTTTTCGCCGGTATTACGAAACCAATCGCGAGCTGACACGCTCCGACGACCTTGTCTGCGGCGGTCGGGTGGAGATGTTTTTCCGTCCGATTGCCGGCAATGACAGAGAGCTGATGGTGCTGCTGCAACGGGCGGTGGAGCTGGCGGAGGCCGGAGAGGAATTTTGGCTTATAACCGCGCTGACCGAGAAGGCGCCGATCTATCTTCGGACCCGGAGGGACGCCTCCGGCCCGGACGGATGTCCGCTTGAGGCGGAGGCTCTCCCCCGCGCCGGCTGCAGCCGGGTGACAAAGGACGGCACGGAGTATTTTATCCGTCCGGTCAATCCCGGCAGCCGGGTTTTCCTGTACGGCGCGGGCCACGTGGGCCAGGCCGTGTGCGCAGCGCTGAGCCGGGTCGGCTTTCGCTGTACGGTGTGCGACAACCGGGCGGAGCTGCTGACCGAGGAGCTTTTTCCGGATGCGGAGCGGCGTATGACCGTCTGCTTTGACCGACTGACGCCGGAGGAACTGCCCGGCGCGGACGAGTACGCCTGCGTGATGACAAACGGCCATCGCTACGATCTGGCCGTAACGGAGGCGCTGCTCGGGACGGAGGCGCGTTATATCGGCGTCATGGGCAGCCGCAGGAAGGTCGCCTTTACCCACGAGCGGCTGCTGGAGGACGGCTTTACCGAGGACGATTTTGCCCGACTGACCACACCCATCGGTCTTTCGATTGGGTCGGAAACCCCGGCCGAAATCGCGGTGTCCATCGCCGCGCAGCTGATCCGAGTCCGTTCCGGCGGCCGGCACCACGCGGACACAACCTGATTCTATGACAAAACAGGCATCGGAAGCCATGGCGGTTTCCGATGCCTGTTTCGTATTTGTCTGTTATCAGCCGCGGCGGCTGTAGGCGCGGGCCAGACCGCCCTCCGAGGTTTCGCGGTAACGATGGCTTAAATCGCGGCCCGTCTGGTACATGCTTTTGACCACCATGTCATAGCTGATGGTCCGGGTGTCCGCGAGGAAATAGGCGAGATTGGCGGAGTTGATGGCGCGCATGGCCGCGACGGCGTTGCGTTCGATGCAGGGCACCTGCACCAGACCGCAGATGGGGTCGCAGGTCAGCCCCAGATGATGCTCGAGCGCGATTTCCGCCGCGTACTCGATCTGGCGGAGGTCATAGCCGAAAATCTGTCCGGCAGCGGCCGCCGCCATGGAGCAGGCCACGCCGATTTCCGCCTGGCAGCCGCATTCCGCGCCGGAGACGGAGGCGTTTTGCTTGACAAGCTCGCCGAAAAGGCCCGCAACGCCCAGCGCGTGGAGAATCTCCCGCTCGGACAGCTGCCGCTTTTCCCGGAAATAATACAGTACCGCGGGCAGCACCCCGGCCGCGCCGCAGGTGGGCGCCGTGACGATGGTGCCGTTATCCGCATTCTGCTCGCTGACGGCGTAGGCATAGGCGCAGACGCGCTGGCATTCCGTCACCTCGGGATGGTGGGTCGGCAGAGCATAGCCATAGAGCGTCTTTGCCTTGCGGGCGATGTTCAGCCCGCCGGGCAGCGTCCCCTCGGCGGCAAGTCCCTCCTCCACCGAGCGCTGCATCACGCGCCAGATTTCGGCGAGGTAGTCCCAGATTTCCTCCCCCTCGTTGATGGTGATGTACTGCAGCAGATCGATGTGGCGATAGGCGCAGAATTCCTTGATCTCGGCAAAGGAGTTTTCGAGGTAGACCTCCTCGCGGCCGGGCTCGTTTTCGCTGCGTCCCTCAATCACGATGTCGCCGCCGCCGACGGAATAGGCGCGCATGCGAGCCAGTTCCCGCCCGCCCGAGAGCGCGATGAGGTCGAGCGTGTTGGGATGGCGCAGCGCGGAGGGGTCATCGTCGCGGAAAACAACCTCCGTCTCCAGCGGGGCAAAGACCTGCCGCACGGCGCGGTCCGTACCGTGGCCGCGGCCGGTTTTGCACAAAGAGCCATAGAGCAGCACGCGAAAGGACTCCGCCTCGGGATTTTCCCGCCGGAAAAGGGCGGCGGCCGCCGCCGGGCCCATGGTATGGGAGCTGGAGGGACCTGTGCCGATTTTGTAAATGTCACGAATGGATTTCATCTCCGGCCTCCTGATTCCAAACTGTTATCATTCCACCGCTTTTATTATAATAAATCCCAAAATAATTGCAACCGCAAAAATTATGTTTACCGGATGTCATTGAATTGTAATTTCCTGTAGACATTATATCATATCATTCCGTGCCTCGCGCGAATATAATATAGGTGTCAAAATGAATCCCATAAGGAGGAACTACCATGAAGAAATCCGCAAAGCTTCTGTCTATGGTGCTTGCGCTGGCCATGCTGCTGAGTCTGGGCAGCGTGAGTCTGGCCGCCGACGGCGACTGGGCCGAGTACCAGCAGTACGTCATCTCCTACGCGGTCGCCGGTGCCCCCACCGAGGCCGACGCCGAGAGCATGAGCGACATGATCCTCGCCTGCGCCGACATGGACGACATTGCCGCCTGCGCCGACATCCAGGTCTTTTTCGAGGTTCTGGGCGCGCTCGACTTTGACGCCTGGGTTGCCGCCGGCAAGCCCGACGCCGACATGGCGGGCAGCGCCTCCGGCGAAGCCGACGCCTCCGGTGAGGCCTCCGGCGAGGCCGGCGAGAACGCCGTTGTCTCCGTCAGCGACACCGAGGTCGTTTACATCTCCGACGGCGAGGAACTGACCGCCGCCATCGGCGAGGGCCAGTACGCCTACCTCAGCGTCGACGGCGTCAACATTCCTCTGGCCGAGGGCAGCTATGACGGCACCGTCGTCATCGACGTGGTGGACCCGATTTTCGAGTCCTCCGATTATCAGACGGGCGATAAGGATGTCAATCTGTCCACCGAGCTCGCCTCCGTCATCTATCTGACCGAGGACGGTCTGCAGGAGGGCCAGTCCATTCTGGGTGCCGCCGTGGACGGCGAGATTACCGACACCTCCGTCTCCGGCGTGACCATCCGTTCGGAGGAGGCCGGTGTGTCCGGCATCCGCGCCGGCGGCTCCGGTGAGATTGAGGTCTCCGACGTCACCATCGAGCTGACCGGCGTCGGCGGCAACGACTTCATGGGCCAGGGCGCCGCGCTGTGCGCCACCGACGGGGCCCATCTGATTGCCCGCAACGTCACCGCCACCGTGTCCGGCTTTGTCCGCGGCTGCACCTTTGCCGGCGGCCAGGCCACGCTGGAGGTTTACGACTCCACCTTCTATTGCGACGCCGGCGAGTTTGACAGCACCGGCTCCGCCGAGGGCGCCGGCATGAGCCAGCCGCCCAACGGTCTGGGTGTGTACGGCAATGCCCGTTCCAATAACCTCGTTCACTACGCCACCGAATACTTCGAAAACTGCGTGTTTGTCAACCGCAACTGGGGCTGCCTGGGCGTCGATGCCGTCAGCGACGGCACGCTGACCTGCGTGGACTGCTCCATCACCGTGACCGAGAGCGGCTACGGCGCGTACTCCATCGGCCCCTGTGTCGACACCTTCACCAACTGCACCTTTGACATCACCAACGGTGTGGTCGCGTTCATCGCCGTGGAAGGCACCGTCATTCTCGACGGCGGCACGGTTGCCAACTCCGACCGTTACGGTCTGGTCACCCATCAGGCCATGGGCGCCGTCTCCACGCTGAAGGTTCTCGGCGAGGGCACGGAGCTCAACACCGCCAAGTGCGGCATCATGGTCAAGGGTCGTTCCTCCGACATCGAGATCGGCGACGGCGCGATTGTGACCGCCTCCGAGACCGGCATTCTGGTCCAGGCGCAGGATAACGACGATACCGGCGCCGGCTCCGTCAACGACAACGCGCTTGTCTCCGTGGATATCCACGATACCGCTCTGGAGGGCGACATCGTGATGAGCATGGCTCCCGCCGACGGCAGCGACGCCACCATGGCCGTCGTTCTCAACAATGCCGAGCTGACCGGCGCCATGAGTCTTTCCAACTCCGAGCTGTTCATCTCCGACGGCAGCATCGGTCTGGACAACGTTCTGTCCGTGGGTCTGATCACCAACCACTACGGCGCGCGTGAGGACGCCTGCTATCTGACCGTCGAGCTTGAAAACGGCGCTGTCTGGAACGTCACCGAGACCAGCTACGTCACCGAGCTGACCGTGGACGACAGCTCCGTCGTCAACGGCGTCATCACCGAGGTCGACGGCGGCTACGTCGTCTCCCCCGCCGAGGGCGGTGTGGAAGAAGCCTCCGCGGCCGAGGCCGGCAGTCTGACCATCAACGTCAACGGCCAGCCCATCGCCGTGACCGGTGTGGACGTCAGCGCGAACGCCGACGGCAGCTTCAGCTTTGATCTGAGCGGTCTGGTCGAGGCGCTGGGCATCGAGCTGAGCTATGACGAGGCCTCCGGTGTTGCCACGGTGCGCGACGTGTCCGAGACGGGTCTGTTCTCCGCGCTGATCGGCACGCTGCTGGGCGACATCCCCGCGGCGGAAGAGCCCGCCGAGGCCGAGGCTCCTGCCTCTGCCGAGCCCGCCGCCTCCGAGGAACCGGCCGCCGCAGCGGACGGCGACGCCTCCGAGGACGGCTACAAGGCCTATCTGAAGGCCTTTGTGGACGCGGTGCCCGCCAACGACGGTGTGGAGGAAGAATTCTACGCCGTGATTGACGCCGGCAGCTACTACGATTTCCCGATGGAAATCGGCTTCTCCGGATACTGGGGCGAGATTCCCATGACCTATGAGGAATTTGCCGCGGCGGGCGGCGTGTATACGATCCCCGACCTGTCCGGCGTGCAGGCCGACTGATTCCCGATAACACAAGCAAGAGCCATACCGCTTACGGCGGTATGGCTCTTTTTGAGGCAACAAGGTTATATTATGATTGGTTTTCGTCAACCCAGAGGCGATAGTCCTCCGGGGTGTTGAGATTGAGGTACCAGCGTTCCTCCTCCGGCAGGAGGGGAAGCTCCCGCACGCGAAGGCGCGCAAAAAGCTCTCGAAAGGAGCGGCGCCCCGTCTGAAGACATTGGCGGGCGGGCGCGAGGCAGGCGCGGGTGTAGAGTCCAAAAAGCGGTTGGCCCTCCCGGCAGCAGACATCGGCATCGCCGATTTCGTCCAGCAGACGCGCCGCCGCCGCGGGGCCCGCCAGCGGCATATCCACCGCCGTGAGAAGAATCCGGTCGGCATCCGTCTGTTCAAAGGCGGCGACGAGACCGTTGAGCGGTCCCTGTCCCGGAAAGGGGTCCGGAAGCTCTCGGCCCCGCAGACAGGCAAATCGTCCCGCGCGGTCCACGGAGTAATATACCTCCCCCAGCGCGGCAAGCCCGTCCCCCCGCGCAAGCGCGAGCGGACCGTCCCCCGCGGGCAGAAGGGCCTTGTCCCGGCCCATGCGGCGGCTTTGCCCGCCGGTCAGTACAACAACAATCATACCGCTATCTTATCACGAAATCCCTATTTTGCAAGGAAGGATCGCATGCAACAGGAAAAAGGACGCTTTGCGCCCAGTCCCTCCGGGCGGCTGCACGCGGGCAATCTGCTAAGCGCCATGCTGGCGTGGCTGGACGCCCGGTCCGTCGGGGCTGCGGTGCTGTTTCGGATGGAGGACCTCGACCCTGCGCGCTCCCGGCCGGAATATGCCGAGGCTATCGCCCGCGATTTGCGGCGGTGCGGTCTCGACTGGGACGAGGGCTGGCCGGAGCCGGGCTATGCCCAGTCGGAGCGGAGCGAAATCTACCGCGCGGTTTTTGAAGACCTGCGGGAAAAGGGGCTGGTCTATCCCTGCTTCTGTACAAGGGCGGACCGGCTCGCGGCGAGCGCGCCGCATCCCGGCGAGTCCGGCCCGCGGAGCTGCCGCTGCGCGCGCATGACGCGAAGGGAACGCGAGGCGCTGATCACCGCCGGGCGGCGCCCGGCGTGGCGGGTGCGCGTCCGGACGGAGGACATCGCCTTTTGCGATGCGCACTACGGACCGTATGAACAAAAAGCGGCGGACATCGAGGATTTTATCATCCGGCGGGCGGACGGCGTCTATGCCTATCAGCTGGCCGTGACGACGGACGACCGGCTGATGGGCGTGACGCGTGTGGTGCGGGGGCGGGATCTGCTTGCGAGCACACCGCGGCAGATTTATCTGCTGCGGCAGATGGGCGGCACGGTGCCCGTCTATGCCCACGGGCCGCTGCTGACGGAAAAGGAGCACCCGGAGGGAAAGCTGTCCAAACGCCTCGGCTCGTGCGACACGGAGCATCTGCTGGCGCGTATGACACCGGAGGCTCTGATTGGCGAGCTTGCCGCGGCCTGCGGTCTGCTGGAAAGGACCGAGGCGGTCCGTCCGGCGGAGCTGATTGCGGCGTTTTCCTGGGACAAAATCACGCGGGAGAACATCCCGGCGCCGGCCTCGCTGGCCCCTTCCGCACTTGAACCGGACCGGACGCTGTGATACAATATCGGCATGGTAGATTTTGAGGAAAACGTCCGCTACCTCAAGGGCATCGGCGAAACGCGCGCCAAGGCGCTGGCGCGGCTCGGCATCACGACACTGGGGGATCTGGTGTCGTTCTTTCCGTATGCCTACGAGGACCGAAGACAGATTTTCTCTTTGGCGGAGGCGCCGGACTCGCTTCCCGTGTGCGTGAGGGCCATGGTGGTCACGCGCCCGGTCAGCGTACGCGCCCGCACCGGCCGCGAAATGCTCAAGCTGAAAATTGCCGACGACAGCGGCTCGTGCGACGTCACGTATTTCAACCAGACCTATCTGAAGGACACGATCCACCAGGGAAAAACCTATATTTTCTACGGCCGCCTCGGCGGGCGCGGCTATAGCCGCAGCATGGTCAATCCCCTCTTCGAGCCGGAGGAATCACAGGGCACCATCACCGGGCGCATCATGCCCATCTATCATCTGACGGCCGGTCTGTCCCAGCGGACGGTGTCCGCCGCCGTCAAAAACGCCCTGCAGCTGTGCGGGGAGGAGCTGCCCGACCCGCTGCCGGCGGAAATCATCCGCCGGAACCGTCTGGCGCAGGCCCGCTTTGCCTATCAAAACATCCATTTTCCGACGGATGACCACGCGCTGGAAACCGCCCGCCGCCGCATGGTGTTTGAAGAGCTGTTTGTGCTGAGCGCCGCGCTGACGCTGCTGCGCGGCCGGCGGCGCGCCGCGCCGGGACGCCCCGGGGCGGCCAGTGTGGCGGGCGCGGGTTACCGCCCGCTCCCCGTGT
>R15__coassemble_1728_pt1 | contig 10356 bp, 11 predicted proteins | sample R15__metabat2_high_PE_040 | metagenome-assembled genome bin R15
GTGTGAACTTTGATGGGCTGAACGTTGTGTCCTCGCCGGTGGAGCTGGCGAAGGCGTACAGCGCCTTCGGCGCCGACGAGCTGGTGTTTTACGACATTACGGCCTCGGCGGAGGGACGCGCGCTGTTCACGGACATTCTGTGCCAAACGGCCAAAAGCGTCTTTATCCCGCTGACGGTCGGCGGCGGCATCAACTCGCTGGAGGACTTTGAGCGGGTTTTGGCCTGCGGCGCGGATAAGGTCAGCGTCAACTCCGGCGCCATTCGCCGCCCGGAGCTGATCGGCGAGGCGGCCCGGCGCTACGGCGACCAGTGCGTGGTGCTGTCCGCGGATGTCAAGCGGGTGGACGGCCGGTTTCACGTGTTTGCCAAGGGCGGCCGGGAGGACACCGGCATGGACGCCGTGCAATGGGTCCGCCGCTGTGTGGACAACGGCGCCGGCGAGGTGGTGCTCAATTCCATCGATACCGACGGCGTGAAGGGCGGCTTTGATCTGGAGATGCTCGACGCGGTCTGCGGGTCGCTGGCGGTGCCGGTGATTGCCTCGGGCGGCGCCGGGTGCGCCGGGGACTTTGTTCGGTTGTTTGAGACGCTTCCCTGGGTGGACGCGGGGCTTGCGGCCTCGATTTTCCACTTCGGCGAGGTCAGCATCCCCGGCTTGAAGCAGGAACTGGCAGCCAAAAATATTCCCGTAAGGATGGTGTAAATACAATGGTGGATATTTCCGAACTGAAATTTGACGAGCGGGGTCTGATTCCCGCCATCGTGGCGGACGCAAAGACAAAGCAGGTGCTGACGCTGGCGTATATGAACGAGGAGAGTCTTCGCATCTCGATGGAAAAGGAGCTGACCTGCTTTTTCAGCCGCTCCCGGCAGGAGCTGTGGCTGAAGGGGGAGACCAGCGGCAATTATCAGCACATCGTGTCCATTACGGCCGACTGCGACCGGGATGCGCTGGTGGTGCTGGTGGAGGCAGAGGGACCGGCCTGTCATCTGGGTACGACCAGCTGCTTTGAGTATCCCGTGTGGCACAGCGGCGAACGGCACGAATTCTCGCTGGAGGGTCTGGCGGAGCTGCTTGCGCAGCGCAAGCGGGATATGCCGGAGGGCTCCTATACCAGCTATCTGTTTGACAAGGGGATGGACAAAATCCTCAAAAAGGTGGGCGAGGAGTCCACGGAGGTCATTGTCGCCGCGAAGAACAATGACCCGAAGGAAACGATTTACGAGATTGCGGATCTGGCCTATCACGTGATGGTGCTGATGACGGAAATGGGCATCACCGTGGACGACGTGCGCACGGAGCTTGCCTCGCGCCATATTATCGACCACAAGGTCAAGCAGGAGAAAATGACCTCATGATTACGGCGGATTTCCACGTCCATTCCACCTTCTGCGACGGGGAGAGCACGCCGGAGGAACTCTGCGAGCGGGCGCTTGCGGACGGGATGACGGCCCTCGGCTTTTCCGGCCATTCCTATACGGCCTTTGACAGCTGGTGGTGCATGACGCCGGAGAAAACCGAGGGCTACCGGGCCTGTGTGCAGGCACTCAGGGAACGCTATGCCGGGCGGCTGCGGGTGCTGTGCGGCATCGAGCAGGATTTTTACGCCGCCGAGCCGGCGGAGGGCTATGATTACGTCATCGGCTCTGTGCATTATCTGTTTCCGGTTCCGGGAGAATGGTTTCCGGTGGACGAGAGCGCCGAGGATCTTCGCAAGGCGGCAGATCGTTGGTTCGGCGGAGATATGGCGGCACTTGCCGCGGCGTATTACGATACCGCGGCCCGTGTCGTGGAAAAAACGCGCTGCGGCATTATCGGCCACTTTGACGTGATTTCCAAGTTCAACGCCGGCGGTGCGCTTTTTGACGAGACGGAGCCGCGGGTCACGGCGGCCTGGCAGCGGGCGGCGGACGCGCTGCTGCGGACGGGGGCGCTGTTTGAAGTGAACACCGGCGCCATGGCCTCCGGGTATCGGACGGAGCCCTATCCCAGCCGGGAAAAACGCCTTTATCTGGCCGAGCGCGGGGCGCGGTTTCTCCTGTCGTCGGACTGCCACCGGGCGGATCGGCTTCGCTTCGGCTTTGCCGAAACGGAGGCGCTGCTGGCAGCGGAGGGAATTACCCCGCAGCAACAGCCGGACGGCGCAGCAATCTGAGCCAATCCACAAAACGAAAACGCCCCGATGGTTCGGACCGATGTGCATAGGTCCGAACCATCGGGGTTCTGTGTTTATTTGCGCTCGGGGGCTTATTCCTCCGGACGGCGGTATTCGGCCAGTTCCTTCTGATAGGCCTCGGTTTTTACGAAGCCGCAGCTGAAAATCTCCGGGCAGAAGCCGCGGTAGACGCACTCGCGCACCATGCAGCGGGCAAGCTGGGGCTCGCACTCCGCGACGGCGTCCTTGACCAGCTGCCAGGCCTCGCGCGTTTCGGGGCTTGCGCAGTTGCAAAGACGCTTGCGGCTGATGTTGATCAGCGCCTGGGCGTTGGCGGTGCATTCGTGGTTGACAAGCGACCCCTGGGGCAGCTCGCCGCGGTCAATGCCGGTGCGGTCGGTGCGCTGGGTTTTGACAAAGTGGTCAATGCCGAACTTGTGCCGGACAAAATGCACGCTGACCCAGTAGGGCAGATCGACCCAGCGCCAGGAAAAGCTCAGCTTGCGGATGGGGGAATGCTCGGCCAGAATCAGGTCGTGCTTCCACTTGGCATCCGGGTAGGCGCCCTTGGTCTTGCCGATGGTGTTCATCGTGGCGTTTTTGACCTCCTGCCAGTTGTCCTCGTGATGGAAGAACAGAAGAGAGGGCTTTTTTGCTTCGTTACTCATGGTGGTCTCCTTTCCGGTTTGTGTGATGAGGGGCCCAGCCGTCCAGCGGAAGACGCTGCATGGCCCCGAAGATCTTATCCTTTATATCCGGGTAATCCCGGCTCATGGATGCAAGAAGCTCCTTGACCTCCCGACGCTTGCTGGTAAAATCCAGCGGGCAGGTGTTTTGCACGATGGGCAGCGAAAGCTGCTCCGCCATGGCGGCGGTGCTTTTTTCGCCGCAGTAGAGGAGGGGGCGGATCTGGGTGATGCCGCTGCGGTCGAGCAGCGTCATCGGCTGAAAGCAGCCGATTCGCCCCTCAAACAGCAGATTCATCATATAGGTTTCCACCGCGTCGTCGAAGTGATGCCCCAGAGCGGCCTTGCTGCAGCCGAGCTCCCGCGCGGCGTTCATCAGCGCCCCTTTGCGGAGCTTGGCGCACAGGGAGCAGGGGTTTGACTCCTGCCGCAGGTCAAAGACAATCTCGCGGATGTCCGTGTCCAGAACGGTATAAGGGATGTCCTGCGCGGCGCACCAGTCGGCCACGGGGGTATAGTCCATGCCCTCAAAGCCCAGCGAGCAGGTGACGGCCTGCAGCCGGAAGCCGGAGGGATGGTAGCGCTGCAGCTGGCGCAGCGCGGCCAGCAGCACCAGAGAGTCCTTGCCGCCGGAGACGCCCACCGCCACGCTGTCCCCGGGGGACAGCATGCCGTAGTCGTCGATACATCGCCGGACAAGACCGCAGAACCGGTTCCAATCGGACATGCTTCGGCTCCTTTGCAAACAAAAAAGTAAATTCGATATCGAGAAAAGCAGAGAAAAACGGAGAAAAAACGAGCAATCGAGAGAACAAAACTTTTATCTTAATTTTGGTGTTGACTTGCGCGGACGCTTGTGCTATAAAAAGAAAGCGCGTCGGACCGGTATCAGTGTACCCGTCCGCGTCCCGAATGTCAAAAAATATTTTAACATATCTGCGGAGGAAACATTATGTCCACGACTATGGTCAAGCCTGCCGAGGTCGTCCGCAAGTGGTATGTGATCGATGCCGCCGGCAAGCCCATGGGCAAAACCGCCGTCATCGCGGCCGATCTTCTGCGCGGCAAGCGCAAGGTCGACTACACACCCCACGTCGATTGCGGTGATTTCGTCATCATCATCAACGCCGAGAAGGCCGTGCTCACCGGCAAGAAGCTGGAGCAGAAGTACTATCGCACCCACTCCGGGTATCCCGGCGGTCTGCACGAGACGCAGTATTCCCGCCTGATGGAAAAGAACCCCGAGCTGGCGATGAAGCTCGCCGTCCGCGGCATGCTGCAGAAGAACGCCATGGCGAAGCGTCAGCTGACCCGCCTGCGCATTTTCCGCGGCAATGAGCACATCCACCAGGCTCAGCAGCCCGTCGTTTACGAGGAAGGAGGCAATAACTGATGGCCACTTATCAGAGCAAAAAGCCCTATCTGTACGGCACCGGCCGTCGGAAGTCCTCCGTCGCCCGCGTTCATCTGATTCCCAACGGCACCGGCGTGATCACCATCAACGGCCGTGACATCGACGAGTACTTCGGTCTGGAGACCCTCAAGCTCATCGTTCGTCAGCCCCTGGTCACCACCGGCACCCTCGGCAAGGTCCACATCGAAGCCACCGTTACCGGCGGCGGCGTGACCGGCCAGGCCGGCGCCATCCGCCACGGTGTGTCCCGCGCTCTTCTGCTCGTGGACGACAGCTTCCGCGCCCCTCTCAAGGCCGCCGGCTTCCTGACCCGCGACCCGCGCATGAAGGAGCGTAAGAAGTACGGTCTCAAAGCCGCCCGTCGCGCGCCTCAGTTCAGCAAGCGCTGACCGTTTACACGGCAGACACTCACTTCGGTGGGTGTCTGTTTTTTTGTGCGCGTCGGGCGGCTTTTGTCATCCCCGAGCGGTTGTCGCGCAGCGACGAGCGAGTGGGGACATAATGAAGGCGGCTACGCCGCCTTGCCCGTCGCGCGCCTCAGTTCAGCAAGCGCTGACCGTTTACACTGCAGACACTCACTTCGGTGGGTGTCTGTTTTTTTGTGCGCGTCGCGCCTCGGTTCTCCAAACGCTGATTGGCTGCAATACAGGTCTTCTTGGCTTTTTATTTTGATGTTGCTTCATTCTCCATTTTGAATTATACTAACGTCGGTATGATTTCACGGGAATACTGTCAGTGTCCATTTGAAAAAGGAGGGCGTGTCGAAAATGATGTATCGTTTTATGACACTGAACGATAATACGGAAATCACCCATTCTGAAATGCAACCGGATGGACAGGTCAGAGTCTGCATTGAGACGCCGATTGTACTTGGTTTCAAGTCTGCTGAGTGCTGGCTTCCGCAGTATGAATGGAAAAATATTGACGGGCTTTCTGAAGATGAAGTCAAATACTATGACGATTATCTCCATTCTCTCGCTCATGTCATCATGGAACTTGCTCAGACCGGAGGTTTCGATCATGCCTCAAATTTTTAGAATCGCCGGTTATCTCGTCTTTTTATGGAGCTTTGAAGGGAACCCGCTGGAGCCGATCCACTTCCACATCACAGATGGTGTACCATCCGAAGAATGCACAAAGATTTGGCTGACTTCAACCGGGCAGTGTCTTGTGTCGCATAACAAATCCCATGTTCCGGAGATAAAACTTCGTAACATTCTAAAAATTGCCTCTGCACGTCATTCAGATATTGAGGCCGCATGGATGGAGCGTTTTGGGGAGATTCATTATTTTTGCTGATCCCGAACGAAGGCATACCGCATAATTCCCGGCGCGGGATTTGCCTGCTTTAAACGGAAAACACAAAAGAGAAAGCAGAGCGCCCCGGTGGGGGGACGCTCTGCTTTTTTATGAGTAGACTGGTATAAGGGGGCTTACTCCACGGTGAGGATGTCGGAGAAGCCGGTGACGTCGAAGACCTCGCGCACCATGTCGATGACGCCGGTCAGCTTCATGCTGCCGCGGGCGTTCATGAGCTTTTGCGCCTTGAGAAGCACGCGCAGACCGGAGGAGGAGATGTATTCCATCCCGGCGCAGTCGAGAATCAAAGAGGTGACATCGGCGTCCATGCCCTCGATGCGGGCGTCGAGCTCGGGGGATGTGGTGGTGTCCAGACGGCCCTCCACGACCAGTGTGAGGACGGAGCCTTCCTTGCGTTCGGTGATAGTCATGATGTGCCTCCGTGGGTAAAATCTTTCTTTTCCGTAATTATAGCAAAGGGCCTTGGGAAATGCAACAAGGAGAAAAGAAACTTTTTTTCCGCCGCGGTGGGTTCCGCGCGTGCTTGCAATCCGGAGGAGGATGAAGTAAGATAAGAGAGAATCAGGAAGGTGGAGGCGGCGAATGGATTCTGTTACGTTTTATCAGAAGGACGACACGCTTTACCTGGCGTTGAGCGGTCGGGTTGACGCGGCCAACGCGCAGAGTGTATATGACGCCATGGTATCGGCTCGGGAGCAGAGCGCGGCGGAAAAGCTTGTGGTGGACGCGAAGGAACTGGAGTATATCTCCAGCGCGGGGCTGCGCGTGCTTCTCAAGCTGCGCAAAAGCGAGCCCACGCTGCGGGTCATCAACGTGTGCTCCGACGTGAACGAGATACTGGAGATGACCGGCTTTACCGAGATTATCCCGGTGGAAAAGGCGATGCGCGAGCTGTCCGTGGACGGGTGCGAAATCATCGGCCAGGGCGCCAAGGGGACGGTGTACCGCTACGACCCGGAGACCGTGCTGAAGGTATACCACGACCCGGACTGTCTGCCGGAGATTCGCGCCGAGCGGGAGCTTGCGCGCAAGGCCTTTGTGCTGGGTGTGCCGACGGCGATTTCCTTCGATGTCGTCCGGGTGGGAGAATGCTACGGCACGATGTTTGAGCTGATTGACGCCCGTTCTCTGTCGCAGATTATGACGGAACAGCCCGGTGAGATGGAACGGAACGTAAAGGACTTTGCGGACATTCTGCGGGGCATTCACGCGGTGGAGACAGACGACGCCTCTCTGCCGGAGGCACGGGATCTGGCGCTGCGCTGGGTCGCCATGGCGAAGAATTTTCTTCCGGCCGCGACGGCTGCGGCGCTGGAGGAGCTTGTTCGTGAGGCGTCTGTTTGCAGCGGGCTGATACACGGGGATTACCACAGCAACAATCTGCTGGTGCAAAACGGGGAAATCCTGTTGATTGACATGGCGACGCTCTCGCGCGGGCTGCCGGTGTTTGAGCTGGCGAATATCTGCTATGCGTATGAAACGCTGGCCGAGGTGGACCCGGAGAACGTGGCGGCCTTTCTGGATATGCCGCAGACGCTTTACTCGCAGGTGTGGGGGCTTTTCCTTCCGCGATATCTCGGTACGGAGGAAGAGGAAAAAATCCGCGCCGCGGACCGGACATCCCGTCTGATGGCATATACAAGACTGCTCTATCACTTCGGACGCCGCGGCGGCGAGTCGACCGAGACCGGCCGCCGGGCCATCGCTCTCGGGCGGGAAAAAATTCCCGCGCTGCTGGCGCAGACCAAAACGCTTGTCATATAACGATGACGACAGCATGCGCTGTTGTCTTGGGTAAATCGCAAGGGCGCTTCCCGTTGATGAAACGGGAAGCGCCCTTGTATATTCCGCGTGGGCCAATCAGCGGCCGCGGCGCGGCATGAATAAAATCAGAATGGGGTAAATCTCCAACCGGCCCATCAGCATGGCGGCGGACAAAACCAACTTGGAAAACGCGGAGTACTCCCCAAAGCCGGATGCCGCGCTGCCGAAGGCGGGACCGACGTTGTTCAGACACGTGACAGCGGCCGACAGATTGGTTTCCAGCGAAAAATTCTCCCAGCTGATCAGCAGAAAAACAACCACGGCAACCAGCAGATACAGCGCGAAATACGCGGTGATGCCGCTGATGTATCCGACCTCCAGCGGGGCGCCGTTGAGACGGACGGAACGCACGCGGCGGGTACGAAGCGTTTTTTGCAGCTCGCAGCGGGCGTGGCGGAACAGGACCAGAATGCGGCTGACCTTCAGTCCGCCGGCCGTGGAGCCCACGCAGCCGCCGCAAAACAGCAGCAGGAACAAAATGCTGCGGCTGAGCGCGGGCCAGGCGCTGTAATCGGCGGAGAGGAAGCCGGTTGTTGTCACAAAGGACACGGTCTGAAAGCAGGCCTGCCGCAGGCATTCGCCGGCGCCCGTATATACCGTGCGCAAATCCACGGCAATCACCAGTGAGGCGACGGCCAGGATGCCGAGATAGCACCACAGCTCGTCGTTGGAGCCCACGGCGCGCCACCGGCGCAGCAGCATCAGATAATACAGATTGAAATTGACGCCGAAAAGCAGCATGAACACCGTGACCACCCACTGGACGTACGGTGTGGCGGAGGCCAGAGAGTCGTTTACCAGTCCAAAGCCGCCGGTTCCCGCCGTGCTGAGGGCGTAAACGGCGCTCTCGTAAAAGCTCAGCCCGCCGCACAGCAGGGCCAGCAGCTCGCAAACGGTGAGTCCGAGATAGAGATAATACAGAATGCGCGCCGTGCTGCGGGCGCGGGGGAGCAGCTTGTCCACGGTCTGGCCGGGCATTTCCGCCCGCAGGACGTTGATGGCGCGGTCCGGTGTCCGGTCGCTGAGAGCCATAATGAAAACCAGAATACCCATGCCGCCGATCCAGTGGGTCAGCGCCCGCCAGAACAGCAGTCCCCGTCCGAGACCTTCCGTGTCCGAGAAGACGGTGGCGCCGGTGGTGCTGAAGCCGCTGACGGTTTCAAACAGCGCGTCGGCAAAGCAGCGGGTCGCTCCGCCGACCAGAAACGGGACGCAGCCGGCCAGCGAGACGGCAATCCAGGACAGGCTGACAATGGCAAAGCCCTCCCGGGCGTAGACCTCGCCCTGAGTCTTGTGAAAGCAGAGCGTCAAAGCAAGTCCGGGGACGGCCGCCGCGCCGATGGCGGCCAGAAAGGGGATGGGGCTTTCCCGGTATAGAAGCGCCGTGAGCATCGGCAGCAGCAGCAGCGCCGCCTCCAGCAGCAGTACGCGGCCGACGGCGCGAAACACGACCCGCCCGTTCATTGCAAAATCTCCGCCAGACGGCGCAGCCGGCAGCCGGCCGAGAGGACAATGACGCGGTCGCCGGGCAGAAGCACGTCGTCGCCGCCGGGGATAATCCGCTGCGAGCCGCGCAGAATACCGGCCACCAGAATGTCCCGGCGCAGCTTCAGCTCGCTGAGCGCGCGGCGGCAGCCCTCAAAGCCCTCGCCCACGGAAAATTCCACCGCCTCGGCGGCACCGTCAAAGAGGGAATAAAGGGTTTCTACCTGACTGTCGCGCGAGGCGTGCAGCGCGTGGACATAGCTCAAAACGCTGTCCGTGGTGATGGCGGCGGGAGATACCTGACTGGCAAGACCGAGTCTGGCGCCGATGGCGGCATAGCCGGGACGGTTGATTTTGACGATGACGTTTTCCGGTCCCTTTTCCCTGGCGTAGGCGGCCAGAAGAATGTTTTCCTCGTCCATGCCCGTCAGCGCGACAAAGGAATCGCAGTAGCCGATTCCCTCCTCGTCCAACAGCTCCGGGCGGGAGGCGTCCGCGCAGATGACCGTGGCGTTGGGGACGGCCTGCGTCATGCGGGCGCAGCTGTCCTCGTCGCGGTCGACGATGCGCACGTTGTTGCCGTCGCGCTCGAGAAGCTCCGCCAGATACATGCTGATGCGGCCGGCGCCGACCAGCATGGTCTCCCGGGATTTGCGGACCGGAATATCCAGCGCGCGCAGCAGGCGGCGCAGATCGTCCGGCTGGGCCAGAAGACCGATTTTGTCCCCGGCCTGCAGGCGGAACGAGCCGCGGGGAATTGTGACGACGCCCTCGCGCTCAACCAGACAAATCAGGAAGGGGTGCTTGTGCCGGCCGCGCAGCTCCGCCAGCACGGCGCCGTCAAGCTCCGAGCCCTCCCGCACGGCAAAGCCCGTAATCTCAAAGCTGCTGCGCGTGAAGGTCTCGCACAAAATGGAAGAGGGGTAGCGCAGCCGGTTGAAAACAGCCCGGGCGGTCAGCCGCTCGGGGTTTAAAATCAGATCGAGCTCCAGCTCGCTGCGCAGAAAGTGCAGGTCCTCCCGGTCGTATTCCCAGTCGCGGATGCGGGCGGCCGTGTGGGCGGCTCCCATGCGCCGCGCCAGAAAGCACGAGAGCATGTTCAGCTCGTCCGAGCCGGTGACGGCAAGGAACAGATCGGTGTTTTTCATCCCCGCGTCGCGCAGAACGGAGTGGTCCGTGCCGTTGGCGCAAAAGCCGAGAACGTCCAGCGAGGCGGCGGCCTGCTCCACGGCGGCGCGGTCGGGGTCGATGACCACCACCTCGTGCCCCTCGTGGGTCAATGCCGTAATCAACGACAGACCGAGCTTGCCGCAGCCGATAACAACAACCTTCAAGGGTGAAAGCCTCCCTTTGGTAAAAAACCGAATGAAATAGCAGGGACATTATACTGATTTCCCTCTTTTTGTGTCAAGCAAAAGCAAGACGCCGCCTCCGGCGGGCGGAGACGGCGTGGATTCGCGGGCTTTGTGT
>R15__coassemble_1925_pt1 | contig 9497 bp, 6 predicted proteins | sample R15__metabat2_high_PE_040 | metagenome-assembled genome bin R15
GCCCGACGTGCTGCGCTTCGGCGCGACGAACATCGGGCGCGATCTGGCGCCGCGCTGCGCGGCGCGGCTGCACACGGGACTGTGCGCCGACTGCACCCATCTGGACGTGGACATGACGGGCTATCGCGACTTTCTGCGCGGCGCCTCCACGCTGGGGGACGAAAAAATCGACTCTCTCGGCACCATCCGCGTCATGAGCGTGCAGGACGGCAAGCCCGTGTCCACCGAGCATTCGCTCGAGCGCGATCTGAAAATGACGCGTCCGGCCTTCGGCGGACATCTGATGGCCTCCATCGTGTGTCCCCGGTTCCGTCCGGCCATGGCCACGGTCCGCCCGGGCGTGATGAAGAAGCTGCCCTATGACGAGGCGCGGGCCCGGTCCGTCCGCGTGGAAAAGCGCGTTCCCGCGCTCGACCCGTCCGATTTGCAGACCGAGGTGCTCGAGGTGGTCAAGGCCGCCCGGGAGCTCGTGGATCTGACAGGGGCGGAGGTCGTGGTCTCCGTGGGCCGCGGCATCGCCGCCGACGTCGAACGAGGCATCGCCCTGGGGCAGGAGCTGGCCTCCTTGCTCGGCGGCGTGCTGGGCGGCAGCCGCGCCGTCATCGACTCCGGTTGGCTGCCGGCCGATCACCAGGTCGGCCAGACCGGCAAAACCGTCCGGCCGAAGCTCTATGTGGCGCTCGGCATCTCCGGCGCCATCCAGCATAAGGCCGGCATGCAGGATTCCGACTGCATCGTCGCCATCAACAAAAACGCCGGCGCCCCCATCTTCGAGATTGCCGACTACGGCATCACGGGCGACCTGTTCCAGGTGGTCCCCATGCTCATCGATCAGCTGCGCGCCCACAAGGACACCAAATAATCCCCCCTGAAAAACAACAAAACGGGATTCCCCGAAAAGGGGTCTCCCGTTATTTCATGCTCAAATGTTGTCAACCGGAACCGTCCCCAGTGACAAACCGGAACCGTCCCCAGCGTGACACTGGGGACGGTTCCGGTTGACACATTTTTTTGGCTTAATACTCCAGCTCGTAGCGCGTGGTTTGTTCTTTTTTGGGGCCGGGGAGCTTTTGGCAGATGCGATACCACAGCACGCCGAGCACGGCCACACCGATGACCACCATGGCCACCGCGCGCCAGAAGCCGAACCGCGGCCAAATCTGCGCCGCCAGCCAGTTCAGTCCCGTCACGCCCGCGGCGCCGAGGAGCAGGGACGTGAGGTTTTTCTTTTTGAACAGTTCGCGCACGGAGCGGTTGGGGAAAAGCAGCTTGTACACCACGCAGAACACGCCGACCAGCAGCAGCGCCTGCGCCGCGAAGCCGACCAGTCCGCCCCACACGGGACCGAGCGCCGAGGACAGCGCCGTAAACAGCAGCACCGGCAGCTCGCCAATCAGCCACAGCGGCAGAAAAACCACCGCCTTGACCGCCACAGGCAGCGCAATGATGCGCGCGCGCAGCGCGTCCATCGCCGACAGGGAGACGGACTGCGTGACGGTGATGGCGTCCTCCGCCCGGGCGGGAGCCGCCTGTTCCTCGTGCGAGGAAAGAGCCTCCTGCGAACGAAGAAGCTCCTGGGGGTCGACGGCGACATTCGTCACCACACCGGCGGCCGCGACGGCGCCGAGAATGCCGACTTTCAGCTTTTTGTCCATACAGGCACCTCCTTCCCGCTTGTATTTTATCACAGCGCTCCGGGAAAGAAAAGCAAAATGCCCGTTACAATGATTACAGTTTCATTACCGATTGTCTCAATTCGTGTCTAACCGCGCTTTTTGTCCATTAGTAGAATTGACAAGGCATGGGGAACGAAATATAATACAATATATTGTGTTCATCTAAACACGGGGTGGGAAACTATATGATTAAGTGGAAGCATGCTGACATTCTTCCATCCGTTTTGCTGACGATTTTCTTCTCCGTCAGCACAGTGGTGCCGCTGTATGTGCAAAACACCGAGGAGCTGCGTCTGACGGAGGCGCTGCTGTGCATGGGCGCGCTGGCGCTGGTCGGTCTGGTCATTGGGGCGGTTGGGCTGTGGATTACCCGTTCGTGGACCAAGGCGTCGCTGGTCAGTGTGATATGCATGGCCGTGCTGCTCAACTTCGGCTATCTGCAATACAGCATTCCGCAGCTGGCGCTCAACTATATCGTCACCGGTCACCACAGGGCGTATTATCTGGCCGCCGGGATTGCCATCGCGGTCATGCTGGGTCTGTGCGTGGTCATCTGGCGCGCGCTGAAGGAGGATCACGCCTCCCTCGCCGTGACGGTGCTGCTCATCGCGGTGGTGGCCGCCATGCTCATCAGCGCGTCAACCACCATCGTCCAGCGGCTCGGCCGGCCCGAGTCCGACCGAGAGACCGTCCGCCAAAGCGACCCCGTCCCCGGCAAAAACGACCGCGGCGGCCCCGATGCCCAGAGCTCCGAGGAGCCCGTCTCGCTTGCCGCCGGGACGGAGCGGCCGAATATTTATCTGTTCCTCTTTGACGAATACGCCGGCTTTACCCAAATTGACGAACAGCTCCATTTTGACAACAGCGAGCTGTATGACTATCTGACGGACAACGGTTTCACGATTTCCTCCGACAGCACCAACTACTACACTATGACCAAATACGTGCTCAAGGATCTGTTCAGTCTGTCTCATCTGCCGAACACCGAGGACAACACCCGCCTGCATTACAGCCGGGACATGACGCTGTTCCGTCTGCTCAGCGAGCTGGGCTACGACGAAAAGTCCCTGGATGTCTATCAGATGTTCGAGCTCGACCCCATGGTGGAGCTGGGCGACTATCTCGAATGGTCCGAGACCCAGGACGGCAACAGCATCATCGATCTGCTTGTCAGCAAGTCGGCGTTCTACCCGCTGGCGGACCTGTTCACCCACTGGTTCCAATCCGGCTTTGACCCCAAGGCCCAGATGGACATCATCACGGATTATTTCTCCACGCTGTCCGCCCCCGCGGAGGGGGACACGCCGTGCTTTTATGTCTGCTACGCCAACTGCCCGCACATGCCCTTTGTGGTCAATGCGGACGGCAGCGCCATCCCCTACCTCTACCACGACAACGTGGACGATCCGCAGTATTATCTCAGCCAGCTGCAGTATGTCAACACCTGCATCCACGACATCGTGGACGGCATTCTGGCGGCGGACCCGGACGGGCTGGTCATTCTGATGTCCGACCACGGCGCGCGCGGTCTGCCCGGCAGCTCCCACGAGTATAACTCCAACATTCTGATGGCCGTCTACGACGGGGGCGAGGCCGTCCCCGAGATTGGCGGTCTGTCCGGCGTGAACATTCTGCGCACGCTGCTCGATAACCATTTTGACCTGGGGCTCGGCTGCATCGAGTTTGACCAGGAGATTCCCCTCAACGACGACGGACCGGAGGAATAAGCCTCCCCTCCGCTATCCCAACTTTACAACAGGTGGTGTTTTTTCCAATGCAAGCAATGATTCTGGCGGCCGGCATGGGCAAACGACTGAAGGACCTGACCGCGGACAACACAAAGTGCATGGTCAAGGTCAACGGCGTCTCTCTGATTGAGCGGGCCATCCGTCACCTTGAAAAGGCCGGGCTGAGCCGGCTGGTCATGGTGGTCGGCTACGAGGCGCAAAAGCTCATCGACCACATCGAGAGTCTTCACTCGACGCTGCCCATTGTGTACATCCACAACCCCGTCTATGCCACGACGAACAACATCTACTCCCTCGCGCTGGCCAAGGAGTGGCTTTTGAAGGAGGACACGCTCCTGCTCGAAAGCGACATCATCTTTGACTATGACGTGATTGACGCGCTGCTGTCCGACCCGCGTGACACGCTGACGCTGGTGGACAAGTACGAGGCCTGGATGGACGGCACCGTGGTCAAGCTCGACGAGGAGGACAACATCACCGACTTTATCCCCGGCTCCCTCTTCCGCTTTGACGAAAAGGACGAATACTACAAAACCGTCAACATCTACAAGTTCAGCCGCGAGTTCTCCCGCACGCGCTATGTCCCCTTCCTGGAAGCCTACACCGCGACGCTCGGCAACAACGAATATTACGAGCAGGTGCTGCGCGTCATCACGATGCTTGACGAGCCGGTCATCCGCGCGCGCCGTCTGACGGGCCAGAAATGGTACGAAATCGACGACCTGCAGGATCTGGACATCGCGACCAGTCTTTTTGCCGAGTCCGAGGTGGAGCGATACGAGCGCGTGACGCTGCGCTTCGGCGGCTTCTGGCGGTATCCGAGGCTGCTGGACTTCTGCTATCTGGTCAATCCCTACTTCCCGCCGCAGAAAATGCTCGACGAGATCCGCGCCAGCTTTGACACGCTGGTGACCCAGTATCCCTCCGGCATGCACGTCAACGCGATGCTTGCCGCGCGCAACTTCGGTCTGCGGGAGGAGAACATTCTTGTCGGCAACGGCGCCGCGGAGCTGATTGAGGTTCTGATGCGCCGGCTGGAGGGCCAGCTCGGCTTTATCCGTCCGACCTTCGAGGAATATCCCAACCGCTGCGCCCCCGAGCGCACCGTCGTCTATCGCGCGCAGGCGCCGGACTTTTCCTACACGGCGGAGGATCTGATCGCCCACTTTTCCGGTTCCGGCATCGAGGCGCTGGTTCTCATCAACCCCGACAACCCCAGCGGCAGCTACATCGACCGCTCCGGACTGGAAACACTGCTTGCCTGGAGCGAGCGGGAGGGCATCCGTCTGGTGCTGGACGAATCCTTTGCGGACTTTGCCGACGAGCCGGACAACACGCTCTTTGACCGCGAGGTCCTCCGCGCCCACCCCTCGCTGATTGTGGTCAAGAGCATCTCCAAAAGCTACGGCATCCCGGGTCTGCGTCTGGGTGTGCTGGCCAGCGGCGACACGGAGCTGATTGCCGCGCTGAAAAAAGACGTCTCCATCTGGAACATCAACTCCCCGGCGGAGTTTTATATGCAGATTGCGGAGAAATATCGCAAGCCCTACGCCAAGGCGCTCGAGCGCTTCCGCGAGGTCCGGAGCCAATTCTATCGCGAGCTGTCCACCATCCCCCAGCTGCGCGTCATCCCCTCGCAGGCAAACTACTTCATGCTGGAGCTGACCGAGGGCGACAGCAAGGCCCTCGCCGTCCGGCTTCTTTCCGAGGACGACATTCTCATCAAGGACCTCAGCCACAAGCTCTCCGGCGGCCAGTACATCCGCGTCGCCGTCCGCACCGCCGAGGAAAACCACCGCCTCGTCGAAGCCATGCGCCGCCATCTCGGCTGACCGCAACCCAAACAGACAAAACCAATGCGCGCCTCTCTCCGGTTTTTACGGAGAGAGGTTTTTGAATTTAGTGTTATTTTATCAGTTTATATTGCATTATTTTCCGCATTATGATATTCTTATTTCGCACTGATTTCCATTTCAGGAGAAACCGTTATGTATATGTACCGCAAGATCTCCGATTATTTGAACCACTGGAAGGACAGCAAGTACCGAAAGCCGCTCATCCTTCAGGGCGCTCGTCAGGTTGGCAAGACCTATGCCATTCTGGAATTTGGCCGCACACACTATGACAACGTGGCCTACTTTAATTTCCAGACCGACCGGTCCCTTGCGGCGACCTTTCAGGAGAGCATCCGTCCGTCGTACCTTCTCCCTATTCTTTCCCACATTAGTGGACAGACCATTACCCGCGGCAGCACGCTCATCGTTTTTGACGAAATTCAGCTTTGCGAACGGGCCCTCGCTTCTTTAAAGTACTTCTGCGAGGAGGCGCCGGAATACCATGTGATTGCTGCCGGAAGTCTGCTCGGCGTGGCCGTCAACCGGGAAAAATATGCTTTCCCGGTCGGAAAGGCAGACCGCTGCACGATGTACCCAATGGACATGGAAGAATTTCTGCTTGCCTTGGGCGAAAAGGACCTGTTGGAAAGAATCCGCAAATGCTTCGACGAAAACAGTCCGATGCCCCGGGCTCTTCACGAGAAAGCGCTGAAGCTTTACCGCCAGTATCTTGCCGTAGGCGGCATGCCGGAGGTTGTAGCCCGCTTTGTTGACACCCGGGACTACACGCAGATCCGGCATCTGCTGGAAACAATCCAGATGGACTATCTCGACGACATGAGCAAGTATCAGCAAAGCGCAAACGAAATCAAGAAGACCAGATTGACCTATGGCACAATTGCCGTGCAGTTATCCAAAAAGAATACCCGATTTCAATACAAGATGATCAAAACCGGCGCCCGGGCCGCCGAGTATGAAAACGCCATCGAGTGGCTTGTTTCCGCCGGTCTCTTATCCCGAATCTATCGCGTCGAATCGATTACAAAACCGCTCGAAAACTACAAGGACATGGATGATTTCAAGATTTACCTGTCCGACCCGGGTCTGCTTGTCGCCCAAAAAGATATCCGGGCGGAGGATATTTTCTTCATGGAGGAGGAGCTTGCGGACTTCAAGGGCGGTATGACGGAAAACTATGTGAACACGCAGCTCATCCGAGCCGGATTTAAACCGTATTTCTGGAGAAATGATAAGGGTACCCACGAGGTGGACTTTGTCCTTTCTATCGGCGGCAGACTCATTCCCGTGGAGGTCAAAAGCGGCGAACGCGTCACGGCGGCCAGTCTGAACGAATATATCCGCCTGTACAACCCCGCTTATTCCATCCGCATCTCCGAGAAAAATTTCGGCTTCGAAAACAACATCCAATCCGTCCCACTCTATGCGGTGTTCTGCATCCGGGATTGCGAATGAACGCGCCGCCCGGACGCGCAGAAAGCTCTCCCCCTGAAAAACCAATGCGCGCCTCTCTCCGTTTTGGCGGAGGGAGGCGCGCATGATGTGTCAGCCGATGTAGGTGCTTCGGAAGCGCTCGGGTTTGGGCTTGTAGTGGACGCCGGAGACAAGACCCATGGCGGCGAAGGTCGTGAACATGGACGAGCCGCCGTAGCTGAAAAACGGCAGCGTCAGACCGATAACGGGCGTCAGCCCCAGAACCATGCCGATGTTTTCAAACGTCTGGAACGTGACCATCGCGGCCACGCCGAAGCATACCAGCATGCTGAAGGTATTGCGGGAGCGCAGCCCCACCATCACGCAGCGGATGATAATCGCCACCAGCAGCGCGATGACGATGCAGCAGCCGATCATGCCCAGCTCCTCGCCGATGCAGGCGAAGATGAAGTCCGCGTGCTTGCTGGTAAGGGCGTCGGACTGGGTCTGGCTGCCGTTGCCGAAGCCCATGCCCGTCAGACGGCCGCCGGCGAGAGCGAGCTTGCCCTTGCTGGTCTGCCAGATGATGTCGCCGCCGAGGGGGGCGATGGTGCTGTCGTAGGGGGCCAGAATTCGTTCCTTTTGGCGGGAGGTGAGGAAGTTGGACCATGCGAAGGGCACCGCAACCGCAAGCGCCGCCGCGCCGAACAAAAACCAATAGAGCTTCAGCCCCGCGGCAAACAGCAAAATCAGAAAGATGAAGAAGAAGACCAGCGCGCTGCCCAGGTCGTTCGACACGACCATGATCAGCACGAACAGAAAGCCGAAGTGCGCCAGCAGCTGCGCCACGCTGAGAATGTTGTCGAGGCCCTTGTATTCCTTCAGCCAGGCGATGTGCTTGCTCATGAGGACGATGAACATGACCTTGACGATCTCGGACGGCTGGATGCCGATGCCGAGAAAGCGAATCCAACCGGTGTTGCCGGTGTCGCCGGACTCGCCGAACGGGATGAGCAGCAGCAGCAGCACAACCTCCAGAAAGAAAATCAGCGGCCAGCGCCCCGCGATGATGTCCACGTCAATGACCGTGAAGACGAAAAACAGCGCGATGCCGATGAGCATGGCCGCCGTCTGCACGTAAATATACGAGCCGCCATAACTGGCGGTGACACTCGAGAGGATGACGATGCCGAACACCGCGCACCCCAGACACAAAAAGAACAGAAGCCAGTCCGTCCGCCGCAGAAAATCCCGCGCCGCCAGCAGCTTTTGCTTCATACCGGACCGCCTCCTTTGCACACAAAATGCGCCGCATAATTTTGTAGGTGCAATTTGCACCCGACAGGGGTATAATCATAGCATATCAAATGAAAAAGTGCAACCACGGGAGGCCGACCATGGGCGAACACGACGGACACAGAAAACGCATGCGCGAGCGTGTGCTGCAGGGCGGGCTGAACAGCATGCCCGACCACGAGCTGCTGGAGGTGCTGCTGTTTTACGTCCAGCCGCGGCGAAACTGCAACGATATCGCCCACCGGCTGCTCGACCGCTTCGGCTCGCTGCGCGGCGTGCTGGAGGCAGACCCCCGTTCGCTGCAGAGCGTGGAAGGCATTGGGCCGCAGTCGGCCGCCTTTCTGCACCTGCTGCCGGAGCTGACACGCCGCTACCACCGCGACACGCTGCACGGCCGCACGAAAACCGTCAACAACGAGACCGCCGCCCGCGCGCTGCTGTTCCCCGTGTATTTCGGTCTGCGGGTGGAAAAAATCGTCGTGCTGACGCTTGACTCCCGCTTAAAGCTCATCCGGATGAACGAGATGAGCGAGGGGACCAGCTTTTCCGCCACGCTGGACATGCGCCGCATCGCCGAGTGGGTCGTCAGCCAAAACGCCTCCGCCGTCATCCTGGCCCACAACCACGTATCCGGCCCGGCGGAGCCGTCGAACGAGGATCTCAACGCCACGCGCCAGCTGCAGTCGATGCTGCGCCCGCTGAACACCACGCTGGCCGATCACTTCATCTTTGCCGGGGACGAGGTCTATTCCATGGCGGCGCACGGACTGCTGAGCGCCAATCCGGCCTCCGACTCCGGTCGATGAAAATATGCAAAAAAACAGGCAGACAGAGGGTTTTAAGCCGCTTTAAGGCATTCACCCTCTGTCTGTTTTTTGCATGAGAAGCGATGAATGAAGCATTATGTCAACCACTTTCACACACAAAAGCGCGAAAGAACTTCATTCCAAGCCCCTGCAACAATTGTTACAAAATTGTGAAAAGCGAGCAAATACAAGGCGGGGCGCAATGTGGAAAACTCTGTGGGAACTGTTGATAACTCTTTGAAGAATTCATAATGAAATCGATTATGTCAAATTATCACTCTGCGGATAGAAAAATCGAAAATCCCGTAAAAACAAGGCTTTTCAATTCGACAGGACAGAATTATTCGTCCTATTCACTCGATTATCGCCGGGATATTCACGCAAAAATCGACAAAAAGTTTGCAAGAATACTATTTGTTATCGCGTTTTCTATTGACTTTCCCGTATGGCTGTGGTACTATATCTGAGCTTGCCCCGTTGGGGCGCGCGTGCTAGTGTAGCTCAGTCGGTAGAGCAGCTGATTCGTAATCAGCAGGTCGGGTGTTCGAGTCACCTCACTAGCTCCAGAGCGAGGATTGCTTCGGCAGTCCTCGCTTTTTGTTTTGCGAAAACGCCGCGCTCCCCCGCCGCCGGACAGCGCCGCGACCATTCCCGAATAAAAAAATCTGCCCCGGAGAACCGGAGCAGCTTTTTTTGTTGTTTGTT
>R15__coassemble_2015_pt1 | contig 9155 bp, 3 predicted proteins | sample R15__metabat2_high_PE_040 | metagenome-assembled genome bin R15
GTCAAGACTGCGAACATCAATACCAATGAAGCTGTTATTCTTTTCATACTTCTACTGTATTGTTTCCCAACCGGGGTTCTGCTCTATGTTCTTGTTGACGTCGAGCTCTGACTGCGGATAGGGGAGGAGTTTCTCGTAGGAGTCGAAACCGGCCCTTGTCTTCTGGGTGGGAACTTCGTAGGTCCAGCTGTCGTATGCGAAACTCGTTCTTGTCTTTGTATACTGGTCCGTTGCGGCGGGTGCCTTGGTGGAGAAGTAAATGAGCTTCTTGCCCTTGTCCTTCAGAACGTCCACCATATTGATGTCGCCGTTCTTGTCCCATCTCTGGAGATCCTGGAAGCGGTGGCCTTCGAACGCGAACTCGGCGAAGTATTCGTTCTGGATGGTATCCATGTCCAGAGAACTTACCTGAGGAGCCTTTGCCCTGTCTCTGATCTGATTGAAATAATCAACGGCCTTGGGGCTGCCGGTCTTGAAAGCGGCTTCTGCAGCCATCATCAGAACTTCCGCATAACGCATTGAAGGAAGGTTGATTGCACATCCGCCCCATCCGGCGTAGGAAGCGTTGACGAGGTCTGAATTTCGGGCGATTCTCTTGAAACGGAAATATCCCTCGTTTCCGTAGATGGTGCCGTCTCCGGACAGATATGCGCCCACCTGGGAGACCATCTGGTCCTGATCCTTGAGCGTGTAGCTCTTTCTGAAACCGTCCTTGCCTTCAATCTGCTCCATCACGCGGCCGATTTTGCCGGTTGGCTGAAAGAATCCGTAGCCCAGATACCAGAAGATGTCGTATCCATTCATGAAGAACAGGTAGGTGTTGTAATCGATGTTGAAATTCGAATTACCCCAGATCCAGTTGCCGAGAATCACGAACGTCCAGTTGATAGGGTAGCCGTTGGCATCGTCCTGAATGGTATTGTTTGAAAGGAGGTACTCGGGGGAATAGTTGCCTTCGTGGTGGAAGAGATTTGCATAGTCTGCATCCTGCGCCAGCGCGTATTTGCCGGAGTTGATCACGCTTTCAAGCAGAGGAAGAGCGTCAGAATATTTGCCCTGGAAGAGATATGCCTTGGCCAGATATGCCTGCGCGGTCTGCTTGGTGGGGCGGATGCCGGCCTGGGTGTCGTTGACGCCGGCTTTTTCAGTAAGAATACCTGAATTGATTATGTCTTTCAGCTCGGATTCGATGAATTCCCAGGTGTCTGCGCCGGGAGTGTTGGCAACTTCTCCTTCCGCTGCGGAGAGGACCTTGGTCACGAGAGGGGGATTTCCCCAGAGTGTCACCAGATCGAAATAGCACCATGCTCTGAAGAAACGCGCTTCCGCCACGGCGAGTTTCTTTATCTGGGTGTCTTGCGCTTCCTGGAACGCGTCTATAATCAGATTGGCCCTGTTGATAATGGTGTAGTATCCGCTGTACATCGTGGATATGTTGCTGTTGGTGGCATCGTAGTATGCCTGGCAGATGGACTGGTTCGCCTCGTTGTCAGTGGGGGCGCTGCCGGCGTTGTAGCATTCGTCAGAGAACAGAATCTTGTACTGATAGTCGTAGGTGATGGCATTGGAAGCCCAGGTACCATAAAGGGCCGCAAGCGCCTCCTGCGCATCGTCGTCGGTCTGATAATAGATGTCGCTGCTCAATACACCCATCTGCTCGATGTCGAGCCTGCTGTCGCAGGCACAGACGAACAGGAGGACGGAAGCTATCAACGAAATATATGATATAACCTTTTTCATTGCTTTATTCCTTTAATGATTAGAATGTGATGTTGAGACCAAACACAACCTTCTTGGTGTTGGGGTAGTTACCGTAGTCCACGCCCATACCGCTGGTCGCTGTTGCGGAAACCTCAGGATCGAGTCCGGGGTAGTCGGTGAAGCAGAAGAAATCGTCGAGAGACACATAGACGCGTGCCTTCTGCATCTTGATTTTGCGGGTCAGATTCTCGGGAATGGTGTAACCGAGCTGAATCTGCTTGATCTTGAAGTAGGAAGCGTCATAGACTGAAGCGTCGGAAACTATATAGTTGTTGCCTGCGCTGTTGCCGGGTTTCGCATATTTCGCATTGGGGTTGGATGCGGTCCAGCGGTTGTCATACACATATTTGTAGTTGTATGCGATGCTGCTGTATCCGAGAGCGGAAAATACGCTGTTGCCCTTGGCCCCGGAACCGAACACGAGCAGGTCGAAGCCCTTGTATCCGAGGTTGAGGGTGATACCGTAGGTGAGGTCCGGCATAGGCTTGCCGATGAAGGTCTTGTCGGCCGCGGTGATCGCGCCGTCGCCGTCCACGTCGTTGAATACGGGCTCGCCGCTTTCGGCGTCGATGTGGTCAACCTTGTATCCGTAGAAGTACCATACGGGGTAGCCTTTCTCGAAAGCGGTCAGGGAGCCGATTGCGCCGAGGTTGGATGCGCCGTAGATGCGGTTGTCGGAAATGGTGGGGTCGAGGTAGGTGACTTCGTTCTTGAGGGTCGCCATGTTGGCGTTGACGCTGTAGAAGAAATCTCCGATCTGGTCTTTCCATCCGAGTTCGAGTTCCAAACCCTTGTTCGATACGTTACCTGCGTTTACAGGCGGCGCGGAGTTGCCGACTTCCATGGGAAGCTGCGTGCCTGTGACGATGAGGTCCTTCGTTTTCTTGATGAAGTAGTCAGCGGTGACGGTCAGGCGGTTGTTGAGCATACGCAGATCAACGCCGAAGTCGAGCTGCTCTGAAGTCTCCCACTTGAGGGAAGGGTTGCTGACCTGGTTGGGCGCGCCGGAGATGACATACTCGATTCCGGTGCCGTAGGGATAACCCTTCGCGGTCTGGGAGATGGAGTTGGAATACATGTAGCTTCCCAGGTTGCCGGTGGAACCGTTCTGACCCCAGGAGGCGCGGACCTTCAACTGATTGATCGAGCGGATGCTCTTGAAGAACTCCTCGTTGGAGACATTCCAGCCTGCGGATACGCCGGGGAAGAAGCCCCAGCGGTTCTCCTTGGGAAGGATGGCGGTGTCAGCCGCATCTGCGCGGAAGATTCCCTGAAGGAAATAGCGGTTGTCGTAGTTGAAGCCGAGACGGGCGTAGTAGGAGAGTTTGGCGGAGTATGACCTGTTGCCCGATGCGCTCTTTGTCGCGTCACCTGCCGCGTAAGATACGTCGCGGAAGTGAGGATCGTCCTTCATCACGTTGCTGACGCTGGCATATGTGTAAGTGTAATCGCTGTCCGTGTATGACATACCTGCCATCGCGTCGAGAGTGAGCTTGTTGAAGGTGTGGGTGTAGTTCGCGTAGTTCTCCCACTGATAATAGATGGAGCTGCCAGAGGTCCTGGTCGCGCTGTTGTTGTTCAGATTGGAAGTGCCCAGAGAACCGTAATACTTATAAGTATAGGAATAGTAGTTGGAACTGCCGAGGCGGTATCCGAGTTTGGAAGTGAAGACGAAGCCTTTGAACGGGGTCAGGTTGGCGTAAGCGGTGCCGAGGATGTTGAATCCGTAGGACTCGTTGTCGTTGGACTGGGCGGTCACCAGAGGATGCACGGATTCGCCGCCCAACCAGCAACCGTAGTAATTGCCGTTTTCGTCGGTAAGGAGGGGCTTGCCTTCCGCAAGATACTGCGCCATGTCGTCAGGCAGGGCGTTGGGGCTGTAAACGCTGGCCATAAGCGGGGTCAGAGTGAGGACCCTCGAGATAAGGCTTGAATATGCGTTCACCTGACCTGAGCCGTCTGAAATTGCGCTGCGGGAGTATTTCTCGAAGGTGTTTGTCGTGCCTATCTTGAGCCAGGGTGTAATCTGGTAATCGGCGTTGATGTTTCCGGAGAGACGGGTGTAGGTGTCTTTGTCGCCCCTCACGATACCGTTTTCGGTGAGGTAGTTGATGGCTGCGAAGTAGCTTCCCTTGTCGTTGGCGCCCATGGCGCTGATGGAATGCTTCTGCATTATACCTTTGGTGAAGGTCACGTCGAACCAGTCGGTCGAACTCTTGCCGTCCCATCTGCCCTTGTCGATGTACTCTGTCTGGATGTAATCGTCGGTTACGGTGGGACTCTGCTCCTTCATCATCTGGATGGTCTCCTGCGCGTTGATTGTCTGGGGAATGCGGGCGAGACTGGTAATCGAGTACTGGAAGTCATAGGAGATGCTGCTCTTTCCCTTTGAACCGGTCTTGGTGGTGATAAGGACCACGCCGTTACCGGCCTGAGCGCCGTAAATGGCCGCAGATGCGGCATCCTTAAGAACTTCCATGGAAGCGATGGTGTTGGGGTCGATGCTGCCGATGTCGCTCACGCGGAGACCGTCCACTATATAAAGAGGATCGGATGTGCCGTTGGATGAGAAACCGCGGATTCTGATGCTCGGGGTGGAGCCGGGCTGACCGGTCGTCGAGATGAGCTGGACGCCTGCGGTCTTGCCCTGGAGGGCCTGCTCCGCGCGGGTGATGGTTCTGTTGGCGATGTCTTCCGCGCGTACGGAGGAAATGGCTCCGGTCACGTCGCTCTTTTTCTGGACGCCGTAACCTACCACGACTGTCTCTTCAAGCATAAGCCTGTCCGGCTCCATGTTGATTGTCGCTGGAACGGCTGACGCCGGAATTTCCTGAGAGACGTATCCCACGCTGGAGAATACGAGAGTGGAGCCTGCCGCAGCAGTCATGGAGTAGCGTCCGTCTATGTCTGTGATGACACCGTTCGCCGTTCCTTTCTGAACGACGCCAACGCCTATCATAGGCTGCGATGTCTCATCCAGTACCTGACCAGACACGCGCACTTTCTCCTGAGCATTCAGTGAAGGTGCCAAAGCAAGAACTGCGAGCATGACCGCTGCAATCCTTGTCAAGACAATGTTCTTCATTTTGTCCATAAATTTTGAAATTATTGGTGTTTTTTTGAGGATTGGTTATCTTTGAAGCAAATTTAGAGATTGCTCATATCTATGTCATTGTCAATTAGTTCAAGAATTTACTCAATTGTTCAAAGACGGATTTTCAGCGTTCTTTTTTTTGACAAAAAATACAAATTCGATGAATAGGGGCATTGTATTGGCGGCCGTCTGGACGCTATGTTTTCCGGTGTTTTTTTCCTGCGCTCCCGAGCAGGAAGGAAAAAATCCTGTGAAGGCGGTGATTTCAACAAATATTTCCAACCTTGACGTCACCGCATTCGCCGAAGACAGATTCGGGCATATTTGGATAGGAACTTTGTCCGGACTTAACAAATATGATTCTCACGAATTCACCCAGTATTTCTGGGACAGTTCAGAGGAAAGTGTGTCCAGCAGCCATATCAGCAGCCTTTTCACGGACAGCGAAGGCCGATTGTGGGTGGGTACGGTGGACGGTGTCTCAATCTTTACGGAGCAGGGGAAATTCGTGCGCGTCCCCATTCAGCACGGAAACAAATTCATGACTCATATATTCGAAGGGCCGTCAGGCTCTCTCATATTCGCGAATACATCCGCTATAAGCGAATATGACAGCGAGACCGGCACCATACTTCTGAGGGTTGACGGTCTTTCCGGCATAGACCTGGCCTTTTATGATACGGACGGCTTCCTGTGGTCTGTGACAGATGAGTCTTTGTCGAGATATGACAGGGATTTCCGTGAGGTGGAATCAGTCCCCATAGGCGCTCAGGTGAATTCGGCCACATATTCAGAAGACTGCAGCGAGGTATGGATATCGACAGACAAGGGGCTTTTGATTTATGATACAAGAGGCCACAGGGTTGTATCCGTTCCAGCGGTTATATCTTCCGACAAGTATCTTTCCGGAGGAGATATCAAGCTTTTGCGCTTCATAAACGAGCGTCAGGTGGTTTTCAGCACATATCATAACGGCATTTGTCTATACGATAAGGCGGACGGTTCCCTGATCCGGCAGGGCGACTGGAATTTCCCTTTCGAAGCCCCGGATTTCCCGGTGAGTGTTATCTATACGGATTCGCAGGGAAATATATGGTTCGGGTCTTCAGAGCAGGGCTTCAAGGTCTGCTCCGGCAGAAAGGATATGTTCAGCAAAAGGAGCTCTCTCAGGTCTTTTTTTCAGGGCAGGTCCGTAATATCGATTTCTAATGAAAACGACAGGCGTGTGTGGATATGCACTTCCGCTTCAGACATTTATGTGTACGACATAGAATCCGAGGATATTTCAAAAGTGCAACTGCCTGCTGAACTGCGCACGGACGTAGGCAAGCCGATAAATTGCAGCAGCGTTATGGCGGACAGGGACGGTTATGTGTGGCTTGCTTTCAAGGAAAATGACAAGGTGGTGAAATGTCGCAACAGCCGGGAGCGTTTGGCTGTACTTGGAGAACTGGAAGTGAAATCTCCGAACGTTCTGTATCATGATGATGCCGGCAGGATATGGATAGGTACCGGAGGCACCGAAATACTGTGCTGCGATTCTGCAAGTTGCAAGGTGTCGGAAACCCTGAATTTCTTCAATGACAGCCGATATTATTGCTTTACTACCGTGTTCGCCCCGTATCTGGACGGGAAGATTCTTGCCGGCGCTTTCTTCCGGTCTCTCCGAACTATAGATACGGAAACATTCAGGAGCGATACTCTTGCAATCTCCGAAAGTTCCTATTGGGAGAGCATAACGCATTCTGTGATATACCCGACGGATGCCGTGACATATCCGGACGGAACAATTTACGTAGGCACTTTGATGAACGGCCTTTATAAATACAAGGATGGCATGCCGCGTCTGGAAAGCGTCCCCGGTCTCCCGGCCTCCGATGTATGCGCGATTGAAAAAGACCTCAGGGGAAATATCTGGGTCAGTACTTTAGACGGCTTGTGCAATATATATAACGGGAGCGGCGAGAGCGTGACATATCACGACAGCGACGGGACCGGCGGCAACCAGTTCAATATACAGTCGTCCTGCATCCTTCCGGACGGACTGATTCTTTTCGGCGGCACTCACGGTATAACGGTAGTTGATCCCAATTTCTATCCGGAGATGATCAAACTGCCTGTCGTTTTCGAAAATCTGACCGTTCATAACGAGCTGGTCTATCCCGGAGAAGATTCTCCGATAGAGAGTCTTCTTCCCTATGGACCTGACATCACGATAAAACATAATGACAACGGATTCCGTATCTCTTTCGCCGCTTTGAATTACAATCAACGCAACAGGCCGCGCTACAGTTACATCCTGGAGGGTTTCAATAACTACTGGGTTGACGGTGGACGTGTCAACAGCGCGTATTTTGCCAATCTTCCAGCCGGGAAATATCGGTTCCGGGTAAAACTGAACAACAGCGGAAGCAGTTTTATAGATGCGGAAAATTCCATTCTGATCAATGTCAAGCCAGCGCCGTTCGCAAGCGTCCCCGCGATTATCCTGTATTCACTTCTGTTGTTGTCTTTGTCTGTTTTCATAGCTGTGTCCCGCAGACGTCTGTATATGGAAAATATGGCCAAAAAGGCGGCGCAGGAAGAAATTGCCAGAGTTCAGAGCATCAATAAACAGAAATCGGATTTCTTCGCCGGAGTCGCTCACGAATTCCGTTCCCCGCTCACCATGATAGCCGGCCCCGTGGCCACCCTGTCGGAAAAAGAAACTGTCTCCGGAGAGGATCGCCGGCTGCTGAATCTTATCAAAAGAAATGTGAACTGGATGCTGAGGCTTGTAGAACAGATAATGGATTTTGACAGGGTGGAGGCCATTGCTTTGAAGACCGGTCCGGTTGACTTGTGCCATATAATCGGCGAAACCTGCAATTTGTTTAAATCCAACGCGCGTATAAAGAACATTGCCTTAAAGACATCCCTGATGGAAGACAGAATGTATGTCTGGGCTGATCAGGACAAGGTTTTCAAGATACTTGTCAACCTGCTTTCCAATTCAATGAAATTCACTCCTTCGGGAGGGCAGATAGACATCTCGGCCCGTATATGCTCCGGTTCAGAAATCGCTCCGGAAGCAAGGCGGCGCCTGAGACCCGCAGGAAATTTCGTCGAGCTGTCGGTACTGGACACCGGGGTCGGGCTGAAGGGTGTGGATACGGAAAAACTTTTCGAAAAGTTCTCTCGGCTGGACAACCAGACGGAGGATTCGATGAATATGGGATCAGGTATAGGACTGTATTTCTCCATGCAGCTTGCCAAGGCACATTACGGGACTATTGTCGCAAAAGACAGGGAAGATGTTCCCGGTTCTGTATTTACATTGTATTTCCCCTCAGACGAATCCGCTTATACGGAAGATGAAAAGACCGAAGCGCCTTCGGAGATTAAACCGATGGCAGTTCAGGAATATCAGGACCCTTCCGAAGATTCCGGAAAGCCTGTTATCGTGATAGTGGATGACGATGCGGAAATCGTGGAATATATGCGTCTGATTCTTTCAGGCAGATATGATATCAAAGCATTTTTCGATGCCAAGTCTGCCTTGGACGGTCTGGATACGATACCGGCCGATATAATCATATCTGACATAATGATGCCCGGTGAGTCCGGTCTGAGTCTGTGCCGCAAATTGAAGAGCAGCCTTCAGTATTCCCATATTCCTGTTATGTTGTTGACGGCCAAGACTTCAGTCGAAGACCAGGTTTATGGCCTGGACGCCGGCGCGGACGCGTATGTGGCGAAGCCTTTCGACCCCAAGTATCTGGTCGCTCTCGTGAATTCTCTGCTTGAAAACAGGCAGCGAATGCGCAGTGTGCTCAACAAGTCCGTGAATACCAGCGATCTGCCGGGGCAGTCTCTTTCGGTGAAGGATAACAATTTCATGCGGGATGTCAACGAAATAATGGAGTCTGAACTTTCCAATCCGGATTTGGATATAGCCCGGATGGCTGAAAAGTTGAGGATATCAAGGACCAAGCTATATTACAAATTGAAGGGCTTGACCGGAGAGAATCCCGGTTCTTTCTTCCGCAATTACAAGCTGAATGTTGCGGCAAGGCTTCTGCTGGAGGGAAAGCATAATATTTCCGAAATCGCCGAAATGACCGGATGGGGGAGCGTCTCCCAGTTTTCACGCGCCTTCAAAGCTCACTTCGGCCAGTCCCCCTCCGATTACGAAGGATAAAAAAGGTCGGCAGCCGTTCTGGGCAATTTGCTGATTGATAGAATTTTATGCAAAGTCCCTACCCTCGAGATGGGGGTAGGGACTTTGCATAATTGATTGACTGTCAAGATTATACCCAGA
>R15__coassemble_2073_pt1 | contig 8970 bp, 6 predicted proteins | sample R15__metabat2_high_PE_040 | metagenome-assembled genome bin R15
CGCTTCCTGGGCGGCTTCGACGTGCGCGAGGAGCTCATCGGCAAGGAAATCTGCGGCGCCCCCATCTACGACGGGAACACCCTGACCCGGTTTATCCGCGACAATCATGTCGACATCGCCATTCTGGCCGTGCCGCGCCGCGCGGCGCAGGAGCTGGCCGACAAGCTGATCGAGGCCGGCATCCGCGGCATCTGGAACTTCACCAACATCGAGCTGGACACCCACGACAGCGGCGTCCAGGTGGAGAACATCCACTTCTCCGACAGTCTGTTCGTGCTGACCTACTTCCTGGCCGAGGCGGACGATCTGTCCGGCCGTAAATAACAGGGCGGCAGCCCCATGACGGACCGCGGGGGCACTCGGGTGCGCCCGCGCCGTTTTGTATCCGGGCGGGATGCCCCCGCCTGCAAGAAAACGAGGACCGATTTTTATGCAGCCATCCTTTGACACCATTGCCGCCGTGTCCACGGGACGGATTCCCGCCGGCGTGGGCATCATCCGCATCAGCGGGCCGGAGGCCATCGCCGTCGCCGAGCGCGTGTTCACCCCGGACCGGGGCGCCCCGCTGTCGCAGCGCGAGGCGCGCCGGCTGATTCTCGGCACGCTGCGCGACGGGGAGGGACGCGTGCTCGACCACTGTATGGCGACTGTGTCCCGCGCCCCGGCCAGCTATACCGGCGAGGATACGGCCGAGCTGCAGTGCCACGGGTCGCCCGTCGTGCTGCGCGAGGGGCTGCGGGCGCTGTTTGCCGCCGGGGCCCGCCAGGCGGAGGCCGGGGAATTCACGCGCCGCGCCTTTCTAAACGGTCGGATGGATCTGGTCCAGGCGGAGGCCGTCATCGATCTGATTGACGCGGAGACGGCGGAGGCCGCGCGCAACGCGGCGGGGCTGCTGGGCGGCTCCGTGCGGCGCCGGACCGACAGCGTGTACGATTCTCTCACCGCCATCCGCGCCCATTATCACGCGGTGCTCGACTGGCCGGACGAGGATATCGAGGAGTTTGAACTGGCGTCCTACCGCGACACGCTGCGTGAGAGCGAAAGAGAACTTGCCCGGCTGCTCGACGGGGCGGAGCGGGGCGCCGTGCTGACCCGCGGCGTGCGCGCCGTGCTGACCGGGCGGCCGAACGTGGGCAAAAGCTCACTGCTCAACGCTCTGGTCGGCTATGAGCGCGCGATTGTCACGGACATCCCGGGCACAACGCGCGACACCGTGACCGAGCGCGCCCTCGTGGGCGGGGTGCTGCTGCGGCTGGCGGATACGGCGGGCCAGCGGGAGACGGGCGACATCGTCGAGCGGCTCGGCGTCGAGCGCGCGCGCAGCGCGGCCGCCGGGGCGGAACTGGTGCTGGCTGTGCTGGACGGCAGCGAGCCTCTCACGCCGGAGGACGAGGGAGTGCTGGCCCAGGCGCTCGCCGCGCCGCGGCATATATTGCTCGCGAACAAGGCGGACCTTGGCTGCCGGGAGGAGCTTTTGCGCCGGGGCGCCATTCCCGTCAGCGCGAAGACCGGCGAGGGACTTGACCGGCTGGCGGAGGCGGTGCGCGCCCTGTACCCCGCGGGGGAGACGGACAGCGGCGCGGCGGCGGGCGAGCTGTTGACCAGCGCGCGCCAGGCCGATACCGTCCGCCGCGCCCTCGAGCACGTGAGGGCGGCGCTGGAGGCGATGGACGCCGGCATGACGCCGGACGTCGTGCTGACGGAGCTGGAAGGGGCCCAGGACGAACTGGCGGCGCTTTCCGGCCGCAGCGTACACGAGGATATACTGACGGGAATCTTCTCCCGGTTTTGTGTGGGGAAATAAGCATGAAACAGCACGATCGCAAAATCCGCCGCAGCGCCGTCATCAGCGGCGCCTACGGCATGAGCAACGTCGGGGACGAGGCCGTTCTGGAGGCCATGCTGGCGCAGCTGCGCTCGGTGGACCCCGCGATGGACATCACCATTCTCAGCCGCTCGCCGCGCGCCACAACGAACCATCACGGCGTGAAGGCGATTCATTCCTTCCGTCTGGGCGCCGTGCTGCGCGCGATGCGGCGGGCGGAGATATTCATCAGCGGCGGCGGCAGTCTGGTGCAGGACAACACCAGCAGCCGCAGTCTCTGGTATTATCTTTACACCATGTGGGCGGCGTGGCGGCGGGACTGCCGCGTGATTTTATACGGCTGCGGTATCGGGCCGGTGAAACGGCGCTTTGACCGCCGTCTGGCGCGATGGGTCCTCAATCGCTATACCGACGTGATTACGCTGCGCGACCCGGACTCGGTGGAGGAGCTGGAGTCGCTCGGCGTGACGAGACCGGAGATTGTTTTGTCCTCCGATCCCGCGCTGGGGCTGCCGGACGCGCCGGCCGAGGAGGTGGACGCGCTCGCGGAGGCAATCGGTCTGCGGCAGGAGGGAAAATATCTCTGTCTGTGTCTGCGCGAGTGGGAGGGCATGGACGAGCGCGCCGGCTATATCGCCGAGGCGGCCGACCGCGCGGCGGAGGAGCTGGGGCTCGAGCCCGTGTTTCTCTCCGTCAACGCGCGGCAGGACGGTGCCATCGCCCGCGCCGTGGCCGGCCGGATGCGGCATAAGGCGCTGCTTGTGGACCGGGATGTAAGCCCGGGCGTCGCCGCGGGGCTCATCGGACGGATGAGCGTGGTGCTCAGCGTGCGGCTGCACGCGCTGATTTTCGCGGCAAGCCGCGGCGTGCCCGTGGTGGGGCTGAGCTATGACCCCAAGGTGGCGGCGTTTCTCGATTACATCGGGCAGAGCAACTACCGGGAGCTTGCCGCGCTGGACAGCGCCGACGAGCTTTACACGATGATCGAGCGCGCCGCGGGCCAGGACCGGGCGCTTTTGCGCGCGCAGGCGGAGCGCCTGCACGCGGTGGAGGGGCGCAACACCCGGGCCGTACGCTGCGCGCTCGGCATCCCGGAGGTGGGACAGCCCGCCCGTCGGCGCATCGCGCTGTTCCAGAGCGATTTTCAGGTCGGCGGCATCCAGAAGGCGCTGGTGAATATTCTGGAGGATATCGACTATGACCGGTGCGAGGTGGATGTGTTCGTCTATTCCGACAATCGCTTTTTCGATGTGCCGGAAAAGGAGCATCTGCGGTTTTATTCCCTGCGGCCGTATCCGTATGTGAACCGGCTGCTGCCGTTTGGGCTGGTATGGCGGCTGGCGCGTCGGCGTCCGTCGCTGCGGGAATACGACGTAGCCATCGACTTTAACAGCTATCGCAACGAGTGCGCGGTGGGCGCGCTGTCGGCGCGGGCGGCGCGGCGTGTCATGTGGATTCACAATGACGTGGACATCAAGCGCCGCAACGAGCCGAAGTATCGCGTGCTGTGGTTTTTCTTCCGGCGCAAGCTGCGGTATTACGACGAGTTCTGCGCCGTGTCGCCCGGTATTATCGACGGCTTTCGTCGGATGAACGATATCTATGACAAGCCCATCACCTCCATCCCGAACCACATCAATACCGAGGAAATTCTGCGCCGGCGCAGCGAGCCGGTGGATTTCACCGTCCGGGAGGACGAATACAATCTCTGCACCGTCGGCCGCATCTGCCGGCAGAAGGGCTTTGATATTCTGATGGATATTTTCGCCGAGGTGCGCGCCCGGCGGCAGGATATCCATCTGTATCTGATTGGGGACGGCCCCGACCGACCGAAGCTGGAAAAACAAATCCGCCGTCTGGGCCTTGCGTCGGCGGTGACGCTGCTCGGCAACCAGCCCAATCCCTTCCCCTATATGGACCGGATGGACGGCTTTGCGCTGACCAGCCGCTACGAGGGACAGGGGCTGGTCATCTGGGAGGCCAAGACGCTGGGACTGGAGCTTTTCCTGTCGGAGAATCTGGAGAAATACAACCCCGGCATCGCGGGACGGCACAATTTGGTGGATGCGCTGTGCCACGCGCGGCGCCGGGAGTAGCAGACCGACGAGCTGGGCGAGTATAACCTGGCGATTACGGCGTCGCTGGATGCCGTGCTCGGTCTGTGACACCCCCGGCGGACCCCGCCGCAGAAGGAGAAACCATGACAACCATTTATCTGATTCGCCACGCGGAGGCGGAGGGCAATCTCTACCGCCGCGCCCAGGGCCAGTATGATTCCACGATTACGGCGCTCGGCCGCCAGCAGCTTCTGGCGCTGCGAGAGCGCTTTCGCGACGTGCCGATCGACGAGCTGTGGTCGAGCGATCTGACCCGGGCGCGCACGACGGCGCTGGCCGTGCAGGAGACCCATCCGCACCTTGCGCTCAACACCACGCCCGCCCTGCGGGAGGTCGCCATCGGCATCTGGGAGGACGTGCCCTGGGGCAATCTGGACCGCGACTGGCCGGAGGAGATGAAATGCTTTGCCTCCGACCCGGACCGCTGGCAGGTCGAGGGGTCGGAGCGCTTTCCCACGCTGACCGATCGGATGGAGAGCACGCTTTTGGCCCTGACCGAACGCCGACCCGGCGGTACCATCGCCGTCGTCAGCCACGGCATGGCCATCCGGGCGCTGCTGTGCAGGCTTTTGGGCGTGCCGTCTGAGGAGGTATACCGCGTGCCCCACGGGGACAACACCTGCGTCGCCGTGCTGGAGGCGGAGGACGGGCGGCTGCGCGTGCGGAGCTATAACGACAACAGTCATCTGGAACAGGGGGGCTTGAGCACCTTTGCCCGCCAGGTGTGGTGGAAGCGGGAGACCGGCAGCAGCGGCGATCGGGATAATCTGGTTTTCTCCCCCCTGGACCCGACGAGGGAGGAGGCGCTTTATACCCGCTGCTACCGCGAGACCTGGTGCGTCAGCCACGGCAGTACCGAAGGCTTCTGCGCGCCGATTTATGTGCGTACCGCCCGGCGCCACGCGCGGGAGAACCCCCTCTTTGTCTACAAGGCGGAGCAGGACGGACGCTTTGTCGGTCTGGTCGAGCTGGAGGCGGAAAACGGCGCCGCGGAGAACACGGGCCGGCTGTGTCTGCTGTATGTGGAGGAGGAGCTTCGCCGCGGGCGGCTGGGCGTGCAGCTGCTGGGCCACGCGGTCAGCGTGTTTCGCGCCATGGGGCGCCGCGCCATCACGCTGCACGTGTCCCGGACGAACACCAACGCCATTGCCTTTTATGAACGATGCGGTTTTGTCCGCGTCCGCGCCGACGAGGGGGTCGGAGGCCCGCTGTGGCTGATGGAGATGGACATCACCGTGCGCGTGCCGGACGCGCTGTGATTCCGCGGGGACTGGACCGGACGCCGCCGGGGCCCGCGGTGTTCGACCGCTTTTCGGTGCCCAAGGGGCGGCGGCTGATTGCCATATCGGACATCCACGGCAATCTGCCCTATCTGCGGGGCCTGCTGGAAAAGCTCTCCTTCTCGCGGGATGACACGCTGGTCATCGTGGGGGATATCCTCGAAAAAGGGCCCTATTCCCTCGAGACGCTGCAATATGTGATGGCGCTGTGCCGGGAGTATGACGTGCACCCGCTGTGCGGCAACTGCGACTTCTGGCACGAGTTTTGCGACGACCCCTGCGACGAGCAGATGGATGCCTGGCAGCGGCAGTATCTGGTCGGCCGCAACAAGGGCTGGGGCGACGGACTGATTGCCCAGATGCTCGGCCGGATCGGCATTGCCATCGAGCCGGGGATGGATCTGCCCGCGGCGCGGCGCGCCGTGGCGGCGGCCTTTCCGGAGGAAATCGCCTTTTTGAAGGCGCTGCCCCACATTGCCGAGACGGAGGATTATGTCTTCGTCCACGGGGGCTATTGTCCGGAACGCGGGCGCTACGCCTGCATGAAATTCGACAACTACCGCGCCCATGCAAAGCCGCATGAAAAGTGGACCATCGTCGGCCACTGGCCTGTGGTGCTGTATGGCGAGGACATCGTGAGCGCGAACCCCGTGATTGACGAGGATTTGCGTCTTATCAGCATCGACGGCGGCTGTGTGCTCAAGGATGACGGCCAGCTGAACGCGCTGATTCTGCCCGGGATGGAAACGGTGTATTATGACCCCTTTCCGCAGGTCCGCGTCGGCCGGGACCAGCGCGCGAACGACCGCCACTATTACATCCGCCACGGGGACAATCTGGTCCGTCCGCTGCGGAACGAGGGGGAGTTCACGCTCTGTGAGCACATCCGCACGGGCTATCGGATGGAAATTCTGACGGATTTTCTGCGTCGGGAGACGGAGTTGGGCGTGTTTGCCGTGAACGACTGCACGGATTACCGGCTGCCGCTGCGGGCGGGGGATGAAATCAGCATCGTGCGCCGGACGGGGCGCGGCTATTTGTGCAAGCACAGGGGCGTTTCCGGCTGGTATGACGGCCCCGTGGAATAAAGGCGGCGCCGCACAAGTCCCGGCACGCAATCGCCCGCCTGAAAAGCAAGACGTCGGGCACAACCCCGCTTCGCATGGGGGCGTGTCCGGGAATCTTCCCGGCGCATCGTGCGCACCGGCTGAAAAACGGCGGTCCCACCGGACCGCCGCGGAGAGAGGGAGCAATGGACGAACGGAATTTTCTGCCCGTTTCACGGGAGGATATGGAGCGCCGGGGCTGGCAGGAGTATGACTTTCTGCTGGTGACCGGCGATGCGTATGTGGACCACCCGTCCTTCGGCGCGGCTGTCATCGGTCGGGTGCTGGAACGGGAGGGCTGGCGCGTGGCCGTGCTGGCCCAGCCGGACTGGCACAGCGCGGACGCCTTTCGCGCCATGGGCCGGCCGCGGCTCGGCGTGCTGGTTGGGGCGGGCAACCTCGACTCCATGGTCGCCCATTACACGGCCGCCAAACGCCGCCGGTCGGAGGATTTTTATTCCCCGGGGCGCCGCGCCGGGCGCCGTCCGGACCGGGCGGTGATTGTCTACGCCAACCGGGCGCGGGAGGCCTTTCCCGGCGTGCGCGTGATTGTGGGCGGCATGGAGGCGAGTCTGCGCCGTTTCGCCCATTATGATTACTGGGACGACCGGGTGCGCCGCAGCGTGCTGGCGGACAGCAAGGCGGATGTGCTGGTCTACGGCATGGGCGAGAGCGCCCATCGGGAGCTGGCGCGGCGGTTGGACGAGGGGCGTGCGCTCGACGGCATTCCGGGCACGGCGGTGCTCCGGGCGGAAAAGCCCGCGGACGCGGTGGAACTGCCGTCGTATGAGTCGGTCTCGGAGGACAAGCGCGCCTATGCCGAGTCGGTCCGCACGGAATACGCCGAGCATGACCCCATCCGGGGCCGGCGGCTTGTCCAGCGGCACGGCGACCGCTGGCTGATCTGCGAAAGACCCGCCATGCCGCTGACCACGGCGGAGCTTGACGCGGTGGCGGAGCTGCCCTATACGCGCGAGGCGCATCCCATGTACGACGCCGAGGGGGGCGTGCCCGCCCTTGACGAGGTGCGCTTTTCCGTCATCCACAACCGGGGGTGCTTCGGCGGGTGCAATTTCTGCTCGCTGGCCTTTCATCAGGGGCGCATGGTGACCTCACGCAGCCACGACAGCGTTGCGGCGGAGGTTGAGCGCATGACGCGCCACCCGCTGTGGAAGGGCTATGTGTCCGATGTGGGTGGCCCGACGGCGAATTTCCGCCATCCCAGCTGCCGCGGCCAGCTCGAGCGCGGCATGTGCGCAAACCGCAATTGTCTGACGCCGAAGCCCTGTCCCAATCTGGACGCGGACGAGTCGGATTACACGGCGCTGCTTCGGCGGCTGCGGGCCATCCCGGGGGTCAAAAAGGTCTTTGTCCGCTCGGGCGTCCGCTTTGATTATCTGCTGTGCGACCGGTCGGACCGGTTTTTCCGGGAGCTGGTGACCTATCATGTTTCCGGCCAGCTGAAGGTGGCGCCGGAGCACTGCGTGGACAGCGTGCTGTGGTACATGGGAAAACCGCCCGCAGAAATCTACGAGCGGTTTGTAAGCCAATATACGCGCATGAACGAACGCGCCGGGACAAAGCAATATATCGTGCCCTATCTGATGAGCAGCCACCCCGGCAGCCGGCTGGCCGACGCCGTGGCGCTCGCGGAATATCTGCGGGACCACCGGATGCGGCCGGAGCAGGTGCAGGATTTTTATCCCACGCCGGGCACCATGAGCACGTGCATGTATTACACGGGGCTGGATCCGCGCACAATGAAGCCGGTCTATGTCGCCCGCAGCGAAAAGGAAAAGGCGATGCAGCGCGCCCTTTTGCAGTATACCGACCCCAAAAACCGCCGACTGGTGGCCGAGGCGCTGCGCGCCGCCGGGCGGGAGGATCTTATCGGTTTGGGACCGAAGTGTCTTCTGCGTCCCGCGCGGAAAAGGAAAGACAGGCCGTCCGGTTAAATACGCAGGACCGGACCTCCGCCCGCGCAGGTCCCGCGCCAAAGCGCCGGGCGCAGAGCGCGCCCCGGACCCGGATATCCTGCCGGTCCATGGGCAGCGTCAGCGCGTAGAGCGCGTTTCGCTCCGCCTCCGCCCGGTCGGCGCCGAAGCCGATTCCCGCCACAAAGGGCAGCGCCGCCGCCCTTTCGCACCCGTCACAACGAAGCAGAACCCTGTCGCCGAACCAAATCGGATGACAGGGTTTTCTGTCGCAGACGGGCCGGTCTGCCAGCGCGCGGGAGAGAATTTCCTCCAGCAGCGCGTCCATGCCGGGCTTGCCGTCGTCCGCGGCGCACTCCACGCGCATAACAAGCTCCGGCGGGAGGAGATGTTCCGCCCGCCGGAGAAGAATTGTTTTTTGTTCAGCCGTTAAGGACATCGTTGTAGATGATGTAGGCGGAGCTGACCCAGCCCCAGGTGCCGTTATACTTGATGAGTGTATAGTCCGCCGAGATGGCAAAGGCCTCCACCTCGTCCTGATAGGAGAGGATCTGGGTGATGCTGTAATCCGAGCCGGGGCCGCTGCGCATGTTCAGACCGCCCTCGCTTGCCACCGTGGCGGCGCGGGAGTAGTCGAGGTATTCGTCCTCGCCGGGGCGGTATTCCAGCGCGCCCGTGACCTGGATGGCGGACAGGTCCGCCTGGTTC
>R15__coassemble_2130_pt1 | contig 8793 bp, 7 predicted proteins | sample R15__metabat2_high_PE_040 | metagenome-assembled genome bin R15
GTCCTCGGCCGACGGGGCGGGCTCTTCCTCCTCCGTCTGCGGGGCGGGAACGGCCTTCGGCTCGGTCCGGTGGCTATACGCCTCGTCGTCGTAAACGGACTCGTCCTCACTCTCGGCCGGGATGGCGGGCGCGGTCTCGTGCTCGATGCGCTCGGAGGGCTGGCGATAGGTGAGGATGTGGATGCAGAACAAAATGCCGAACACCACGATGAAGATATCCGCGGGGTTGAACACCGCAAAGCGGATGAACTCCAGCTCGAACATATCCGTCACGTAGCCGTTGACGGCGCGGTCGAGGGCGTTGCCCAACGCGCCGGCCATGACCATCACGGCCGACCATTTGCCCAGCGGGTGGCGGATGACCTCCATCCCGATGAGGACCAGGATGACGATGGACACCACCACAGCGGCCCCGACCAGATACCAGCGGGCGTCCTGCAGCATGCCGAAGGAGGCGCCGTAGTTGTGGCAGTTGGTCATATGCACAACGCCGTCAATCAGCGAGACGCAGTCCTCGCCGAGGGCGTTGAGGGGGATGGTCAGTGTGGTCCAGTATTTGACCACCTGGTCCACAATCAGGACCAGTAAAACGGCAATGGCATAAAGCAAGGGGAAGCCCTCCCTTCGGATAAATCAAAGTCGGTCCGCCGCGGGGGCGGCGGATGGGAAGCGGTTTACTGCGCGGCGACGACGGCGGCGCAGCGGGCGCAGAGCTCCGGCTCGGCGCTGTCGGCGCCGACGGAGGCGCTGTGGGTCCAGCAGCGGGCGCAGCGGGGCAGCTCGGACGGGCGCACCGACACGGTCACGCCGGGGAACTCCTGGCCCTCATAGCCGTCGGCGGCGGGCTCGGTCGTGAAGTCGACCTCGGACACGATGAAGAAGGCCTCAAAGTGCTGTCCCTTCAGACGCTCAACGGCGGGGGCGGCGCTTTCGCCCACGTGGATGCGGACGGCGGCGTCGAGAGGCTTGCCGACGATCTTGTCCGCGCGGGCCAGCTCCAGCGCCTTGTTGACATCGGCGCGCAGACGCAGGCTTTCCGCCCAGAAGGCCTCTTCCTCTTCGGTCAGAGCGTATTCCGGATGGCGGACGGGCATGTCGTTGAGACAGACATTGCGGGCGTCGTCGCCGGCCGTGTGGGGCATGGCCAGCCAGATTTCGTCCGCGGTGAAGGACAGAATCGGGGCCAGCAGACGCACCATGGCGTCGAGAATCATCCAGATGGCGGTCTGGGCGCTGCGGCGGGCGGAGCCGGTCCGAGCCTCGCAGTACAGACGGTCCTTGATGATGTCGAGGTAGAGGTTGCTCATCTCCACGACGCAGAAGTTGTGGATGGCGTAGGTCACGGTCCAGAACTCGTCGCGCGCGTAGGCATCCAGGCATTTTTCCACCAGCGCCTCCAGCCGGGACAGCGCGTAGCGGTCCAGCGGGTTCATGTCCGCCGGAGCCACGGCATCGCGGTCGGGCTCAAAGCCGTCCAGATTGCCCAGAATGTAGCGGGCGGTGTTGCGGATTTTGAGGTATTTGTCGCTCAGCTGCTTGAAGATGCCGTCGGAGGCGCGCATATCCTGACGGAAGTCCGCGCCGGCGGCCCACAGACGGACCACATCCGCGCCGTATTTGGCAATCAGCTCGGCGGGATCGACGCCGTTGCCGAGACTCTTGTGCATGGCGCGGCCCTCGCCGTCCACGGTCCAGCCGTGGCACAGGCAGTTTTTGTATGGGGAATCGCCCAGCACGGCCACGCCGACCAGCAGACTGGACTGGAACCAGCCGCGGAACTGGTCGCCGCCCTCCAGATACAGGTCGGAGGGCCAGACGCCCGGGGCGTCGCGCTTCATGGAGGCGATGTGGGTGGAGCCGGAGTCAAACCAGCCGTCGAGCGTGTCGCTCTCCTTGCCGGTGACGGCGCCGCCGCAGAACGGGCAGACAAAACCCTCCGGCAAAAGCTCCTTCGCGTCCAGATCGAACCAGGCGTTCGAGCCCTTTTCGGCAAAAATCGTAGCGACGGAGTCGATGGTCTCGGGGGTGCAGACGGGCTTGCCGCAGTCCGCGCAGTAGAACACGGGAATCGGCAGACCCCAGCGGCGCTGGCGGCTGATGCACCAGTCGGCGCGTTCGCGGATCATGCTTTCCAGACGGTCCGCGCCCCAGTCGGGGTTCCAGTGCACCTTGCGAGCGGCCCGGACGGCGTCTTCCTTGAAGCGGTCGACGGAGCAGAACCACTGGTCGGTGGCGCGGAACAAAATGGGGTTGTGGCAGCGCCAGCAATGGGGATACTGGTGCTCGATGGTCTCGCTGGACAGCAGCGCTCCGCAATAGAGCAGGTCCGCGAAAATTTTCTGGTTGGCCTCGTCGGTGGTCAGTCCCTCGTAGGGACCGGCGTCGGCGTTCATGCGGCCGTGATCGTCCACGGGGACGAGAATGCCGATGTTGGTCTTGCCGGTGGCGTCGTAGCGGCGGCAGACGTCATAGTCCTCCGCGCCGTGACCCGGGGCGGTGTGGACGCAGCCGGTACCGGCGTCGAGCGTGACGTGGTCGCCCAGCAGGATGATGCTGTCGCGCTCATAGAGCGGATGGCGCGCGGTCATAAACTCGAACTCGGAGCCCTTGTACTCGGCCAGAATTTCGAACGACTCGATGTTGGTGACCTTCTGAACCTCTTCCAGACGGCCCTTGGCGAGGATGTAGGTTTCGCCGTTCGGCTGGCGGGCCAGCACGTAGTCCAGCTCGGGATTGAGGCAGATGGCGAGGTTCGCGGGGATGGTCCAGGTCGTGGTGGTCCAGATGACGAAGTAGAGGTCGTCGAGCGGGCACACACCGGCAAACAGACCGTGGTCGTCCTGTACGCGGAACTTGACATAGATGGACTCGCAGCGGTCGTCGGCGTATTCGATCTCGGCCTCGGCCAGAGCGGTCTCGTCCTTGGGGCACCAGTAGACGGGCTTTTTGCCCTTGTAGATGTAGCCCTTTTCGTACATCGTGCCGAACACGCGCACTTCCTCGGCCTCGAACTCGGGCTGCATGGTTAGATAGGGGTGGTCCCAATCGCCGATGACGCCCAGCCGGCGGAAGCCGTCGCGCTGCACGTCGATGTAATGCTCGGCATAGGCCTGGCAGGCGGAGCGGAACTCCGACACGCTCATGGCCTTGCGGTTGAGCTTTTGCTCCTTGATGATGGCGGACTCGATGGGCATGCCGTGGTTGTCCCAGCCGGGGGTATAGGGGACCCGGTAGCCGCTCATGCTGCGGGCGCGGTTGATGAAGTCCTTGAGGCATTTGTTGAGGGCGTGGCCCATGTGAAGACTGCCGTTGGAGAAGGGAGGGCCGTCGTGAAGGACGTACAGAGGCTTGCCCTCGTTGCGGGTGAGCATGGCGTGGTACAGATCGAGACGGTTCCACGCGTCGAGCATGTCCGGCTCGCGCTTCGGCAGCTGGGCCCGCATGGGAAAGTCGGTCTTCGGCAGATTGATGGTGGCGTTGTAATCCTTAGGCATGGTGTTTTATTCTCCTGCTTTTTACGTTCCGAAAATGGGAAAAGGGCGGGACGGCTCCCGCCCTTTGAGGTTGTGGGTCAGTCCTCGTCGTCGAAATGGAAATCGAGATCGACGGGGGAGCGGCGCTCGGCCTGGAAGGGGCGGGTGGGGTCGTCCTGGAGGTCCGCGGCGAGCTCCTCGCCGAAGTCCAGCTCGGCCTCGGGCTCGTCAAACACGGCGCGCTCGGCCGAGTCGTCGATGGAGCGGATGGTCTCCTCGACCGGGGGTTCGGCGGGCGCATCCGCGGGCTCTTCCACCGGGGGCGCCGCAGGCGCGGGCTCGGCGGCGGGCGCGGGCTCGTCGGCCTTGATCAGAGTCATTTCGCCCAGCGCGGCATAGAAGTCCAGCTGCTTTTTGCACACGGTGCTCATGTGCTCGATAAAGCTGGCCGAGGCGCGGCGGGCCTCCTGCAGACGGGCCTCCTCGTTGGCGATGCCGAGCTCGGCGTCGCGGGTGATGGAGTCGGCCTTGGCCTGCGCCTCGGAAACCAGCGCGTCGGCCTTGGCCTGGGCCTCGGAAACCAGGGCGTCGGCGCGGGCGCGGGCATCGGTCTCGAGCTGGGTGGAGAGCTTTTGCGCGCTCAGAAGAGCCAGACGCATGGAGTCCTCGGTCTGGCGGTATTCGTCGACCTTGTTGAGGAGATATTTGATCTTGGCCTGCAGGGTGGATCTTTCCTTTGCCAGGGCGGCGTAGTCCTTGGCAATCTGCTCCAGAAACTGGTCCACGGCGGGCATGTCATAGCCGCCGAACATGGCTTTTTCAAAGTTTTTTTCGCGAATTTCCTGCGGTGTAATCATAGTCGTGTGCCCCCTATAGCTATTTTTTTAATTTGAATCAAATGTAGACCCCGTTGTTCTCCAGCTCGTCGATCAGGTCGCCCATGATGTCGACGTTGTACGGGGTGATGATGTAGGTGTTGATGGCGACTTTTTTGATTTTGCCGCCGTTGGCGTAGGCCACGCCGGACAAAAAGTCCACCAGACGGCGGGCCACGTCCTTGTTGGTGGTCTCGAGGTTCATGACGACGGTGCGCTTTTCGCCCAGGTGGTCGGCAATCTCGGCCGCCTGTTCAAAGCGCTCCGGACGGGACAGCACGACCTGTACGGCGGTGGTGGTGTGGATGTTGACCACCTTGTTGTCCTTTTTGGCGCCGGCGGCGCGCTCGGAAAACAAAGCGGAATCGGCCGGCGTCTCCGCCGGGCGGGATATGGGCCGCGGCGCGGGACGGGAGACGGGCTCCTCCTCGCGCGGGGCGGGAGAATCCTCGTCGGTGTAGAGGTCGTCCTCGTCGTAAAAGTCGTCCTCGTCAAAGGGCTTGGCAAAACGACGGAGCTCGTCGAGAAAACTCATGATGAATAAAACCTCCTGTCAGATGAGGAGCGGCGCGAGGGCCGCGGAAGAAAAATCGTCAATCGGCGGCATAGGTCCGCCCGCCGAAAATCGCCGAGCCGACGCGTACCATATTCGCCCCCGCGGCAATGGCCTCGGGGTAATCGTGCGACATGCCCATGGACAGATAGTCCATATATACATTATCGTATTTTTTGCCTGCATTGTCAATAAAGAGTTTCCGCATGCGGTCAAAATACGGACCGGAGCGGCCGGCGGGCGGGATGGCCATCAGACCGCGCACCCGGATGCCGGGCAGCGAGGCGGCCAGCGCGAGCGTTTCGTCCAGCGCGTCGGGGTCCATGCCGGTTTTGTCCGGCTCGCGGCCGATGTTGATCTCCAGCAGCACGTCCTGCACGGCACCGAGCTCCGCGGCGCGGCGGGCCACGGCGGTCAGAATGGCGGCGGAGTCGATGGATTCGATCAAATCCACCCGGCCCGCCACAAAGCGGACCTTGTTGCGCTGCAGATGGCCGATGAGATGTACGGGAGCTCCCTCGTAGGCGCCCTCGGCGCCCTTGGCGCGGATTTCCTGCACGTGGTTTTCTCCGATGGCGTCGATGCCGGCGGCAATCGCCTCGCGGACGGCCTCGGCCGGCTTGGTTTTGGCGGCTCCCACCAGATAAATCCGGCGTCCCTCCGCCACGCGCTCGATGGTTTCGCGCACGGCTTGAATGTTTTGCGCAATGCTCACGGCAGTCAACCGCCCTTTCTTAAGAAAATACGCGTCCGTAGTATAGATTTTTGGCCTGCAGGATGATTTCGTCGCCCTCGTGCAGGGCGTCGGTCCCCTCGGAGCGGACCAGACACAGATCGGCGCCGGCATAGACCAGCTCGACCTTTTTGCGCTCGGCCTGCAGACCCGTCAGCGTGAAAACGCACAGACGCTCGTTTTCCGCGTCGTAGTCGTAATAGGGGATTGCGGTCAGCACGCTGCCCTCCGCCGTGATGACGGAGGCGGTGGCGGCGGAGCTGTCCGCCGCGCCCTGGTCCCAGCTCCAGCAGAACACGCACAGACGGTTTCCGTCGTCGTTGACCGAACCGCGGTCGGACACGAAGGCGCTGCGCTCTTCGCCGGCGAAGCGGAGCGTGACCGTATCTCCAAGCAGAAACTGCTGCGCGTCCGTGTCGGACACATAGCCGGCGTAGTAGTAGTACAGCCCGTCGGTCGGCACGCGCAGACCGGTGTATTCCCGCCGGACCGCCTCGGCCGAGACAATGCGGGCGGACAGCATGTCCGCGAGCTTTTGCTCCATGCGCAAAAGGAGTACCTGCTCGCCGTCCTGCGCCGGGCTGATGGAAACCAGCTCCGCCTCAACGTCGTCGGACAGATAGCGGCTGAAGGTGAGCGACAGCGAATCTCCCTCCTCCAGCTCGGCGGTCTCGTCGGCATCGGCCAGCGCGGCATAGTACCACTCAATGCCCGTGACCAGCTTGCCGTAGGTGCCGTCGGGGACGGCGTGCTCCGCCTCCATCAGCTCCCGCAGCGTGGCGGGCGTGAGCGTATAGGCCGCCTCCGGCAGCACGCCCTCATAGCCGTCCGCGACGGAGGTGAAGGTGCCGGCGGCCGGGGCCGTCAGCCAGGCGGTCTCCCCCTCGGCGGAGGACTGCAGCGCCGCGTACTGCGAGCGAAGCGTTTCCAGCGCGTCTTCCGTGGCGTTGGCGGCGTTGGAGTCAAACAGCAGCGAGCCGAGTGTGCCGGAGGCCGTCTCCGCGTCGGCGTAATCCCCGCGGGCCACCGCCTCGGACAGGGAGCGGACCGCGGCGGTGACGGCGCTGTCGCGGTCGGTGACATCCACGACGCCCGCGGCGGAGAGCGCCTCGGTCATGTCGAGAATTTCCTGCTCGAGCGTGCGCAGCTGGGCGGCGCGGGTCAGCGCCTCGTCCGTGGCGTAGGCGCTGGCGATGATCTGGCCCGCGGAGACCTTTTCACCGTCGGACACGGTCACGTCGATATAGCTCTGGTCGCTTTGCAGCAGCGTTTCACAGCGGATAATCAGTCCGTTCAAGGACAAATTCTCCGTCATGGAGGCTTCCACGGCCAGCGCCGTGCGGACGGTGTTGTCGCTCCGCTGCAAAACGGAGAAGCCCGCATACGCGGCCAGCGCCAGAAACAGAAGCAGCGATATGAACTTTGTCAGTGTGTCGGATTTGTGCTTCAAGGGGGGTTCCTCACAGACAAAATAGTGGACGGACGGGCTTGCGGGGAGCGGACAGTCAGCCGCGCAAAAGCGCCGTTACGGCGCGGGCGGCAGCCGCGGGCTCCGGGGGCTCGGACCAGAGAATTTCGTGCAGCTGCGGTACGTGGTGAAACCAGGTCAACTGCCGCTTGGCATAGCGGCGGGAGGCGCGTCGCACGGCATCGCGCGCGTCTTCGAGCGTACAGCGCCCCGCCAGATACTCCGCCGTCTGGCGATAGCCGATGGCCTGCATGGCGGTGCACCCGGCGTCGAGCCCCGCGTCGAGCAGGGCGCGGACCTCCTCCACCAGTCCCGCGTCAAACATGCGGTCGGCGCGGCGGTCAATGCGGTCATAGAGCGTCCGTCGGTCGGCGAAGACGGGCATCACCTGCACCGCGCGGTAGCGCGGCGGCTGCAGACGGCTTTGCCGGTCGTGCTCCGTGATGGTCCGGCCGGTCACAAGCCATACCTCCATCGCGCGGACCAGACGCTTTTTGTCCCCGGGGGCCAGCAGCGCGGCCCGTTCGGGGTCCACGGCGGCCAGCTTCGCGCGGAAGGCGTCGCCGCCCAGCGTGTCGTATTCCCGCTCCAGACCGGGGCGCAGCGTGTCGTCCGTCGGGGCGGCGGCAAAGTCCGTCCCGCGCAGCAGCGCCTCGATATACAGTCCGGTGCCGCCCACCACGATGGGCAGACGCCCGCGGCTGCGGATTTCCGCGACGCAGCGGTCCGCCATCGCGGCCCAGCGGGCGGCGGAAAAGGATTCGGAGGGGTCCGCGATATCCATCATGTGGTGGGGGACGCCCCGGGCCTCGGCAGGGGTGGTTTTGGCCGTGCCGATGTCCATGCCGCGGTAAATCTGCATGGAGTCGGCGCAGATTACCTCGCCGTCGAGCGCCAGCGCCAGCTCGACGCCCAGCGCGCTTTTGCCGGAGGCGGTGGGCCCGCAGACCACCAGACAGTCATACACCGCGCATCAGCTCCTCATAGCGGACGACGTAATCGGCCAGGGCGCGGACCTTTTGGAAGTGGTCCTCCTCGCTTTGGGCGAAGGCGGCGTACTCCCGCTCGATGGCGGGGTCCTGCGCGTCCACGGCCGCGTGCTGATAGGCAAACATGTCCTCGTAGCACTGGTCGGCATACTCGGCCAGTACCTCCTTGAGAAGAGCCAGCTGTTCGTCGGTAAATTCAATCTTCATAATGGGTTCCTCTTATACGATTCGTTTGAAGCGACGGTCCAGATCGTCGCGGCTGACCGTGACGGCCACGGGACGGCCGTGGGGGCAATAGCGGATCTCGCCGCTCATGACGCGCTCCGCCAGCGCCTGCAGCTCGCGGAGGTCGGAGCTGCGGCCGGCCTTGATGGCCGCCTTGCAGGCGACGGTCTGCAGCACGTGGTCGCGGGCGAGGTTTTCGGCGCCGCGGCGCAGCTTTTCGGCGATTTCCTCCAGCGCGGCGGGACCGTCCGCCGCATCCATGTCACAGGGCACGGCGCGCAGCACCAGCGCGTCGGGACCGTAGGCCTCCAGCTCAAAGCCGAGCCCTCCGAGCAGTTCCGTCCGCCCCAGCAGCAGATCGTAGTCCTCCTGGGTCGGGCGGAAAAGCTCCGGCACCAGCAGCGTCTGCTGCATGACGGGACCGGCGTTTTTCTTCAGCCGGTCAAACAAAATGCGCTCGTGGGCGGCGTGCTTGTC
>R15__coassemble_2194_pt1 | contig 8653 bp, 6 predicted proteins | sample R15__metabat2_high_PE_040 | metagenome-assembled genome bin R15
CCCCCCCCCCCCCCCCCCCCCCCCCCCCCCCCCCCCCCCCCCCCCCCCCCCGCGGGGGGGCGCCCCCCCCCCCCGGGCCCCCGTATTCCACCAGCCGCTGGGCGGCCAGCCGGTTCCAACGCGCCTCGTCCGGGTCCTCCCCGGCCATCTCCAAAGCCCACAGCGCCAGCTTGTAGTTGGCAGCAGGATCGCCCTCCTGCGCGGCGCGGAGCATTTCATTCTTTTCAAAATCGGTCATCCGACAGGAACCTCCCTTCCGATAAAAAAGCGTGAAGGCGTACAAAAACGCTATGTTACATTATGTCAAACTCCATTATATACAAAACAGCCTCCGTTCACAAGTGACTTTTTTTCTTTTTTTGTCCCGATTGTCATTTATGGGCGGATGCGGTATAATCCGATGTGGAAGATGATAACGGCGGAGCGGCCGGGAAATGGAGAGAAACAGCGTGAGAATCCTCTATCTGATCAATTATGCCGGCAAGGCCGGCATCGAAAAATACGTGGCGAATCTGGTTCGACTGACGGAGCCTTTGGGCGGCGAGTCGCTGCTGGCCTATGCCATGGCGGGTCCTCTGTCCGAGACGATGGAGGCGCAGGGGGTGCCCTCGCTTCGCGTGTCGATGCGCTGGTGTGAGCTGCGGCGCGCCGCGCGGACGCTGGCCGCCTGGTGCCGGGAGCAGGGGGTAGAGGTCATCCACGCCCAGTGCCCGCGGGAGAACGTCGTCGCCGTGCTGACAAAGCGGCTGGTGCCGGGGCTTCGTGTGGTGTATACGGGCCACTTTACCACGCCCTGCGGTCCCCTCTGGCGCCGGATCAACCGCTGGGCCGGCCGCGGGGACGACGCCGTGATTGCCGTGTGCGAGGCGGCGGCGCGCGTCATGACGGAGAACGGCTGCTGCCGGGAGCGGATGGTTGTCATTCCAAACGGGATGGAACCCGGCTCTGCCCCGGCGCCCACGGGCGCGGTCCGACGGGAATTCGGCATCGGGGAGCGGGAAATTCTCTTCGTTTCCCTGGCGCGCTGCGAGACGGAAAAGGGGCTGGATTTTCTCATCGAGTCGCTGGTTTGTCTGCGGCGGAAAACCGATACGCCCTTCCGCTGTCTGGTGGCGGGGGACGGCTCGCTGCTCGAGTCGCTGCGCGCCCGGGCGCGGGAGGAGGGACTGGAGAATCTTCTGATCCTGCCCGGTTACCGGACGGACGCGGCGCAGCTGCTGGCGGAGGGGGACGTGTATCTGTGCTCCTCGCGCTGCAACGAGGCGCTCAGCTTTTCCATCCTTGAGGCAATGGACGCCGGTCTGCCCTGCGTCGTGACGAATGTGGGCGGGAACCGGGAGCTTGCCGAGGAGGGGGAGCGCTGCGGCTATGTGCTGGACTTCGGGGATGCGGAGGGCTTTGCCGACGCCATGGCGCGCCTTGTGCAGGACGACGCGCTGCGCCGCGCGCTGGGCGAGACGGCCCGGCGCAAGGTGGCGCAGCGATACAATCTGCGCGACCAGGTGGCAAGCGTGTACCGCGTCTGCGCCGGCGAGTGAACGAAAAAGCCGCCCCCGCGACCCGACCCCGGCGCTCTTGCATGCTTTACCGGGGCAAAGTGATTGACAATCTTCCAAATCCTTATTATAATTAACTGGTTAAGGCAACACCGCATAATTCTGGTGCGTGAGATGCGCCAGGAAATTTTTCGGCATATGGCAGAAAAAGCGCAGGGAATACTTTGTGTATTGCCGAGCATTTTTGTGCCATAGGACGAAAAATTTACAAGCAGATTACGTGCCGAGAATTATGCGGTGTCGCCTTGAATTTATTAGAAAGGAATGATTCACTATGGCACAGTCCAAAGTCATGTCCGTGCAGGAAGCCATCGGCAAGTACTGCTTTGACGGCATGACCGTCCTTCTGCCCGGCTTCGTGAACGTCGGCGTTTCCGAGGTTCTCATCGAGGGTCTGCTCGAGGCCGGCATCGGCAACCTTTCCGTTATCTCCAACAACACCAGCGTTCCCGGCCGCGGCATCGGCAAGCTCGTCCGCGCCAACACCATCAAAAAGATCACCTGCTCCCACATCGGCAACAACTCCGAGACGGTGCAGAAGGTCGTTGACGGCGAGATCAACCTCACCTTCGTGCCCCAGGGCTCCCTGTGCGAGAAGGTTCGCGCCGGCGGCGCCGGCATCGGCGGCATTCTGACCCCCACCGGCCTGTACACCCCCATGATGGACGGCAAGCAGGTCGTCGAGTGGGACGAGGCTGCCGGCAAGTTCGTCTTCCTCGAGGGCGAGATTGTCCCCGATCCCAGCAAGAAGCGCTTTATCCTTGAACTGCCCCTCCACGGCGATGTGTGCTTTGTCCACGCCTGGAAGGCCGACAAGATGGGCAATGTGGTCTATCGCCGCACGTCCCGCAACTTCAACGAGGCCTTTGCCACCGCCGCCGATCACGTCATCGTCGAGGCGGAGGAAATTGTCGAAATCGGCGAGCTGGACCCGGACGAAATCATGACCCCGGGCTTCGTCGTGGATGCCGTCGTGCAGGGCCGCGCCCTGACGGAAGCGTAAGGAGGGTACAGAACATGAATGCTATGGAACTGAAAGGCAAGGACCTTATCGCTTACCGCACCGCCCGTCTTTTCCAGGACGGCGACGTCGTCAATCTGGGCATCGGCATGCCCACCAAGTGCCTGGAGTACCTGCCCGAGGGCGTGGATGTCTGGGTCGATTCCGAGAACGGTGTTGTCGGTCTGACCGGCGCCCCCGGTGAGGGCGAGGTCGCCGATCCCAACGTCGTCGACGCCGGCGGCAAGGCCTCCATGCTTCGCACGGGCGGCGCCTGCTTCGACTCCTTCCGCTCCTTCGGCTATATCCGCGGCGGTCACATCGACTGCACCGTCCTCGGTGCGTACGAGGTCGACGCGGAGGGCAACCTGGCCAACTGGATGATCCCGGGCAAGACCGCGGCCGGTATGGGCGGTGCCATGGATCTGGTGACCGGCTCCAAGATCACGGTCGTTATGACCACCCAGACCGACAAGGCCGGCAACCCCAAGATCGTGCAGAAGACCGAGATGCCGCTGACCGGCTATCACTGCATCGACTACATCGTGACCGAGATGGGCTGCTTCCACGTCACCCCCGAGGGTCTCAAGCTGTTTGAGGTCGCCCCCGGTGTCACCGTGGAGGAGGTCGTCGCCAAAACCGGCGCGAAGCTCATCATCCCCGAGAACGTCGGCTGCATGGTGAAGGAATAATTCGCAAAAATACAGCAGAGGTTTGGCCCCGTAAGAGGGTCGAACCTCTGTTTTTTCTCTGTTGTCGTGACACAGTGCCTCGGTAGGGAGTAAAACGGAAGGCGAAAAAAGAAAAACAACATCGCAGAGAGGAAGAATCGATATGAAAAGACATCCGGGTCGCGTGGTTTTGGCACTGGCGCTTTGTCTGGCGCTGGGAATGGGCTGCGTCGGAGGCGGTTGGGCCTCCTCGACGGAGACGGCCTCGGCGGAGGACTGGCGCTACAAGGTGGACGGGGACGGTTATGCCGTCATCACCCGGTATCTTGGCAGCGCGGAGGAGGTCGTGGTCCCCTCGGCAATCGATGGGTACGAGGTGCGTACGCTGGGGTCGCTGGCCTTTAACCGCAGCGACGATATCCGGGCCGTGCGTCTGCCGGCAGGCATCGCGGTCATTGAGTCATGGGCGATGTACGATCTGAACGGGCTGCTGGAGCTGACCTTTGCCGGGACGCCGGAGCAGATCGCGTCGGACGCCTTTATCAGCTCGAACGCCAGTGGGGTGACGGTCTATGCCTCGGCGCAGACGGAGGCGCTGCTGCGCGCAAGCGTGTCGGAAATGAATGCGGGAGCCGTTTTTGTGACGGATGTGACGCCGGAGGTGCCGACGCTCCAGCTGGGCGAGTCGGCCGGGTCGGCGTCCGGTTCGGCGTCGGGTGAGAGCTCCGGATCCCCGACGGCAGCGGGGGAGGCAGTCTGGGCCGAGGGCTTTGCCCCGGAGGAAACGGGGCTTGCCTATGACAAAACCTTCCGCAATCTGACGGCGCAGGAGGCGGAGGAACTGAATGCCTCGCTGAGCGGCACGGCCATCTTTGCGGCGCGGCTTGCATACACAGAGGGCTTCTGGTTAAACGGTACGCAGGTGGAGCTGGCCCCGGACGTGAAGGCCTGGGATGCGGAGACGGGCATCCTGCTCTATGACGGGAGCGGACAGAGCGCCGCGCTCTATGCGGCGGCAGAGGAACTGCCCGATGCGTTCAGCGGAGAGAGCTATCAGTATGTCGGGTATCGGACCGACGAGACGGGGATGATGGTGGCGGAGCTGTATTATTCGCCCTTTGCTCTGAGCAGCAATGGCGATTCCACCGTGGTCGCGGGGGTTATCAGTCCGCTGACGGGAGAAGAGGCCCCGGTGAACGGGATGACGGGCCAGGCGGAGATGGACCCGGTGTATCGCAGCTTTGTCAACGCCGTAATCACGGCCGACGGCGAGACGGTGGATCTGACGGAGGATGCGTCCGGCGAGCTTACGCTGTATTCGGAGGCTGTGGGTGACGACGGCAACGAGATTCTGGCCCGCACCAATCGCGAGCGCTCGGTGCTGCACGCCACCAACGGCGGCACGATTGTGACGGGCGCTGTCAATCTGATTTCTACCTCGACCATCGACAATGCGAAAATGAGCGTTGAGTCCGGCACCCGCTATAACGAGGAAATCGGCATGGAATGGGGCATCACGGCCGTTGCCTATGCCACACAGGGCGGCGTCATCGTGCTGGGCGACCCGGACGGCGATCTGGATGGGAACAACACCAGCTATGTTACGGCCAACGGTGAGACCACCAACGGCGCCATTGCCGTGACGACCGGCACGGAGGGCAGCACGTCCCAGGTGTATGTCTACAACACCGTGATGGAGATGCAGGGCTGGAACAACCACGTGGCGGATGTAATGTACGGCGGGTATATTTATCTGGAAAATGTCATCGGCTCCAACGGCATCGCCGGCAGCTATGCCCTGGGCCAGAGCGGAACCATCACCAATGACTTCGGCAACGGCGTGATTGAGGGGCGAAACGTGACCAGTATCGGCTACGGCAATCGCACGGCGGGGAGCTATGTCATCGGCGGCGGCATCATTTGTCTGGAGCAGTCCTCGTTGAAATGCTATACCGACGGCGGCGCCGTCATTGCCAGCGGCGGCACCTTCCGTCTGACGGACTGCGTGGTGGAGGGTGTCAGCGGACTGAAAATGCGCGGCGGCAACAGCTATGGCACCGTGTCGGAATTCACAGGCTGCTCGTTTATCGCGGTGCAGGATTACCCCGACGCCGGCTATGTCTACGGCGAGGAGGCGGCGGCCGCCATCGATATCTGGAACCGCTGGTCCGGCGGCAATGCGCTGGCCGGGTTTTATATGAGCGAGACGGGCTATACCATGGGTGAGCTGTGCCGGGTGTACGGTATCGAGGACCGGGACGGCTTTTATGCGGAGCTTGACACGGTACTCGACCGGGACGAGGTCTATACCGACGAGACGCTGCTGCGCGGCTCGGTGCTCGATAACACCTTTTATAACTACAACGGCGGGCTGTATGCCGAAACGGACTACCACGACATACCCTATCTGACCATCGGACCGTTCGGCGGACTGACGCAGAGTGTCATTGTGTGCGAGGCAGGAGGCAGCAACGCGGTGTTCACGGACTGCGTCTTCACAAACGAAAACGACCCGGCCTATAACTACCTGATTGCTTCCGAGGCGGCATCGTATCCCAAAATCACCTTTGACCACTGCGCGGGACTGAACGGCATCATCTGGAACGAGGGGACCAACACCAACCGGACGGCGGACGGCCGGTCGGCCAAGGGGGATTCGTACATCGACGTCACCTTTGTTTCGTCCGATTTCACCGGCAGCTTTGCCGATGGCAGCAACGGCATCGGCGCGGGACCGGTCAGCTATACGGATGCCTCCGGTGAGATGACGGACCGGGCCGGCAATTACTATGGCGCGGAGTCAAACTTCGGCATTACCGCCGTGTTCGACGCCGGGTCCGCCTGGTATGTGACGGGGGACTCGTATCTTGGGCTGCTGACGGTGGAGCCGGGGGCCGTGCTTGCGGCCGCGGACGGCGTGAGCATCGTGTCTGTTTGCGTCGGCGGGCAGACGGTGTCGCTTGATACGCTGGCGGCCGGCGGCAGCTTTGAACAGGTCGTCATCGAGACGGCGGCGGAATAAAGACAAAACGGCAGCCGGGACTCGGCTGCCGGCCGTGAAAAACGCAGCGATTCGAAGGGGTTTCGAATCGCTGCGTTTTTTTTGTTTGCGGCGTGGCGTCAGACCGTGCGCTGCGCGTACTCGCGCAAGATGGCGGGGATGATGTAGCCGGCGTTTAGGTCGAAGGCGGCCTCGGGCTGGATGCGGGCGGTCTGGGGCGTGTAGAAAAGCGCCTTCCACGCCCCAATCAGCTCCGCCTCCGTCCGGCCCGCGGCGGCGCCCTCAAGGACCAGATCCCTGCCGCGGGCGGTCCAGGTCAGCGCGCCGCGCAGATACTGCCGCGCGGCCTCGCCGCGCAGAACGCCGGTGTGGGGGACCAGAATGGCCTCCGGCTGCGCATCCAAGGCGCGGCGGATGGCGCGCAGAGCGCTTTCCACCCCGGTCATGCAGGCGGGGACCACCATTGGCTCCGTCTCGCCGGGGACGGCGGGGTTCGGGATGCCCATGGTTTCCGACGCGAGCAGCAGCGAGACCTCCGGGGCGAAAAAGCTGAGCGAGCATTGGGTGTGGCCCGGCGTCTCCCATACCTCAAAGGAAACGGAGCCCACCGCGACCGAATCCCCCTCGCGCAGCACCCGGTCCACGCGCAGCTGCTCGAGCGAGGCGTCGTCCGGCTCGCGGTCGTATTCGCGGGCGGCCGTGGCGTTCAACTCCCGCATGGTGCGCAGCGCGCCGGGGCGGGAGAACACGTGCGCCGCATGGGCCCCGGCGCAGATTTCCGCCGCCGGGAAGCGTTCGGAAAACAGCACCGTGCCCGAGGCGTGGTCATAATGGGAGTGGGACAGCAAAATGCGCTCCGGCGCCCGCTCAGGGCAGATTTGCGCCGCCATCGCGGCCGCCTCCCGCGCCGTACAGGCAAAGCCGGTATCCAGTACCGCGCAGCCGTCCCCGGCCCGCAAAAGCCAGCTGTTCCCCGCCGCCACCGGCCGCAGGGAAAGACATTCGATTCCGGTCATAGGTCACCTCGTGAAGTGTGTTTATATCGCCGAATGATGGGCTGCTCGATGGCGTATGTGACGCCGGCGGATACGGCAAGGGCAGCCAGAGGGCACAGCAGCATGTACAGCGTCTGCCAGGGCTGCTCGCCGGTCTGGTTCGGAAGCTCCGACGTGTAGGAGGGAATGTGCCCGTCCTTCAGCCGGCAGGCGAGAAACTGGTGCCAGATGTAAAAGCCGTAGGAAAGCCGGGACAGCGCGCGGGTCACCCGGTTGCCGAGAACACGCTGCGCCCCCGGCGGAATCAGCGCCCCGCACAGCGCAAAGCCGCCCGCCGCGATGCCGAAGGGCAGCCGCCAGGCCAGCTGTCCGTGACGGATGCTCTCGTAGTCCCCGGCCGGCTGGATATACAGCAGCTGCAGCATGACCGCAAAGCACACCAGCATCCCCACAAGAGCGGGAACGCCCACGCCGCGCCTTCTGTCCAGACGCACGTACAGCAGGGCCGCGCCCATGCCGCAGGCGAACAAGTCCAGCATGCAGGGCAGCTGGTTGACAAGCAGCGTTGTGTCCGGCTGCTGCGCGGTCCACAGACGGGCGGCGAGAGCCGCCGCGGTCATACCGAGGAGCGTCGCCGCCGGACGCCGCGCAAAGGCGCGGTCGAGCAGCGGGAAGAGCAGATAAAACTGCGCCTCCACCGCGACCGTCCACAATACGCCCGGGATGGGACTGGCAAAATACGTCCGGGCGGACAGATTGTGCGTGAAGGTCAGGTGCGCCGCGAGATCGAACAGCGCGTCGGCCGCGGAGGAATACAGTCCCTTTGGCAGCGCGTAGAACGCAAATACGCCGAGCACCGCTGTCAGATAGCCGGGCAGAATCCGCAGAGCGCGGGCGCGATAAAAGTGTCGGGCGTCCGGGACGGGGCGATGCTCCCGCCGGGCGCGAACGCGCGGCAGCGCCAGCAGAAAGCCCGACAGCACCAGCGTCGCGTCCACCATCATGTACCCGGTGGAGACCAGCTTTTGCAGTCCGATGGTCACGGAGCCGACCCGGATGTCCGCGCTCAGCCAGCTCTGCTGCCAGAAATGGTACCAGGCGACCAGCGCGATCGCGGCCACGCGCAGCACGTCCGCCGCGGCGATGTATTCCTTTGTTGAGCGGGTGTCGGACATACGGATGCCTTTCTGCGGAAATAACAAACGGGGAGCGCGACGGGACGACCGAGGCCCCTCGCGCTCCCAGTTTTAGGGCAACAGCGCATAATTCTGGTGCGTAAGATGCGCCGGGAAATTTTTCGGCAGATGAAACAAAAAGCGCATGGCTCTCATACTCCCGAGAGTTATGTCGGCCGCCGTTCCTTTTGCGGCCGACTGGGAATACTTTGTGTATTGCCGAGCATTTTTGTGAAATATGCCGGAAATATTTCC
>R15__coassemble_2281_pt1 | contig 8419 bp, 6 predicted proteins | sample R15__metabat2_high_PE_040 | metagenome-assembled genome bin R15
GTGCTGTTCAATGCCATCTTGCTCTCGCTGGCGGACAACTCCGCCGTGGCCGTCTTCGCCATGCTCAATTCCGGCGGCGCGGTGTTTCTGACCGTCGGCCAGGGCATCGGCAGCGCCAACCAGATGATCACCAGCGTCCTCGCGGGGGAGGAGGACGTGCTGTCGCTGGAGCAGCTGATGAAAACCTCCCTGCGCGTTTCGCTCATCGGCAACGGCATTCTCACGCTCATCGCGCTGGTCGTCGCCGCGCCCTACAGCGCGCTGTTTTTCTCCGGCAGCGAGGCGGAGCTCGCGCTTGCGGCCCGGGCGCTGCGGATGTATGTGCTGCAGACCGTTCCCTATGCCTGCAGCATCTGCTTCAGCAGCTATCTGCAGGGCATGAAGCGCTACGTCATCGCCTATCCGCTCGCCTTCGTCTCCCAGCTGGTCATCTCGCCGCTGGTGGCGCTGGCGCTCGGGCATCTGTTCGGAACGGACGGGGTCTGGCTGTCCTTCGTGGTGGGCAGTCTGTTGTCGCTGGTGGTGGTGGCGGGGATTGTTTGGGTACGCAGCGGAAAGCTGCGCTTTTCCATCCGGGATCTCCTGCTGCTGCCGAAGGGCTTCGGCGTGCCGGAGGAGGACCGGTTGGACGGCTCGATATCCGGCGCGGAGCAGATTGTCTCCTTCTCCGAGGCCGCCGTGGCATTCTGCCGGGAAAAGGGCGCCGCGCCCCGCACGGCCATGCTGGTCGGTCTGTTTGTGGAGGAGATGGCGTACAACATCGTCGAGCACGGCTTTACCGGCGCCAAGGCGCAGAGCGTCGACATCCGTCTGTCCCGGCTGGGCGACGGCTGGCGCATCCGTATCAAGGACGCCTGCCGGGAGTTTGACCCCGTGGCCTACGCCGAGCTTTTCCATCCCGAGGACCCCCTCGCCCACGTGGGCATCCGTCTGGTCTCCGCCATGTCCACCGATATGGAGTACGTCCGCTCGCTGAGCATGAATAACCTCATCCTGACCCTGTGACGCCCCGGCCCGCGGGTCTATGGAAAAAACATGAAACAACACCGCCCAATTCCGGCGCAGCTCGCGCAGCGGAATTGGGCGGTGTTGTCTTAAAATTTATGGATTCTTTTCGGCCAGAACATGGTGGTACATCTTTGAAACAGGCTCGCTCATGTGAACGGGTTCAAGGCGGACCTCCGGGTGTTCGTGCGGAAAGACCACAAACAGCTGGTGCGCGAAGCCCTGGCCAATCCAGTCAAGACCATCGAAGTCGAGTGTTACGGATTCAAAGCGGTCCAGTCGGTTGCACAGCCGTTTGGCCTGGGACCGGGAGACGGGGGAGGCATCGAAGAGGTTTTTCATCGGGATGCCCGTCCGGGTAAAGCCGCCCTCCACGTCCGCATAACGGTCGAATATTTCGCGGGCTGTTTTTTTGGTGTTGTTGGACAGCGTCATATAGACGATGGTGCCGGGGCGGTTTGCGCTGTCGAGCGTTTGGAGCAGCGTGTCATCGTATTTGTCGATACAGAATATTTTGTTGTCGGACAGGATGACAAAGCCGTCCATCAGGAGTCAATGGGGACGGTTGGAGTCAATGGGGACGGTTCTGTTTGACTCATTTTTCTTTTCTTCCGTTGCTTATGGAACCGGGAACGTCTTTATTTAAGCAGGGTGAAAATTGTTCTGCAACGCACTTATTGCGTTATGCAACTTTGTCGCAAAAAAATTCCCCATCCACCGGAGACGCAAAAGGAGACAGGGGACGGTTAATTCGAAAGAATTCGGATTAACGAGTATGCCGGAACTGCTCTCCCCTTACGGGGCAACCGCAGTTCATGGCAAAGAACATCCATGCCTGGGGCTTTCATGCATATCTGTGCGGCATGGCTTGGGCATGGATGTTCTCTGTCTCCTTTTTTATGAGTCAAAAGAACCGTCCCCATTGACTCTCCCCATTGACTCTGGTCCCCATTGACTCTGGACGGTTCTTTCTGACTCATTCCCGTCCTCTCCCGCTCATCTGTTCCCGTTCCCGCCGCCCAAGGCAAGCCCGTGCGAGGGGAGCGCCGCTCCGCTGCCGACGGTCTGCGCCGTCTGCGCCTCCAGCTGGCGGCGCAAGCCGGACAGCACCTCACCCGCGCCGGGGTAGTGGAGTGCCTCCATCCTCGACCAGAACAGAATCTGCGTTCCCGTCTGCGCGGGATCCCCAAAGGCGCCGCCGGCGAAGTAGCTGCTCGTTTCCTTCCAGAGCGCCGCCCGGTCGGAGGCAAGGGGAGCCGAGCTGTCCGTTGCGAACAGGAACCCGTCCTCCCAATACCACTGTCCCGCCGCGTCGCGCCGCAGAAAGTCCCAGCGGTTCCAGGTGCGCGCCCTCTGCCGCCCCTCGCCGTCCATGCCGGTGACGGGCCGCTCCTCGTCGGCGTAGGCCAGCTCGTACTGGAACAAAAGCTCAAACAGCCTCTGCCACGCCGCCGCCTTCATGACGCGCTTGGACTGCATGCGCCCGGCGGACTGCTGGGCGGCAAACTCCTTCGCCACGCCGCTTTGGGCGCTGGTGTCGGACTTGCCGAGATAGCTGTCCGTAATGCCCAGCGCGTCGCGCGCCTCCTCGTACACCGCCGCCATGTGCTTCATGTGGTAGCTGACGGTCTCGCCAATCATGGTGTACACGCCCAGGAAATTCTTATCCGCCGCGGTCTTCAGACGAATGACCTTCCCGGTCTCCGGTCCCACGCGAATGGAGGGATCCGGCGGCAGGGTGATATATGATCCGGCTTGCAAAAGCTGGTCGAGAATGCACTGCTCAAGGCGATTGATGGTGTTTTGCTGATCGCGAATTTTGTCCACATCACTCTCGCCCGCAAGCGAGCCGAAGCGGGAAACGCTTTTCTGCATCACGCAGGGAAACAGCGTCGGGCGGTAATACGGAATCTCCGCCCCGGCGGGAATGGCGGTGCCGTCGGAACGGAATTTCGTCTCCGTCAGCCGGAAGGAGCTGCGTTTTTCGAGCCGAACCCGACCGCCGCACAGCGGACACCGCTCCCGCCGTCCCCGGCGGCGAAACAGTCCGTCCTCGGCCTCCGTCCGCTCGGGGTCGTCGCTCTCGTCGTCCTCGTCCCCGGCATCCGCCTCAAGCCATGTCTGCCCCTCCGCCCCGCAGCGGGCGCAGATGCGCACATGCCGGCTCTGGCAGTCCTCCAAATCCTCCAGCACGGTGTCGTTGACCCACACAAAGCGCCCAATCGCCCCGCCGCTGTTTCGTCGGAAACCCATATACACGGTCACGAGGTCTTCCGCCGCGCTGTCCCCGTCCACAGAGCGCACGGAGGGCTCGGCCTCCGATTCGTCGGTCACATCCACGCCGTACTGCCGTCGGACCCATTGCTTGGTCCGGGGGAGCTTCAAGATGAACCCGTCCATGTCCTCCAGATCCCCGCAAATCCCGGGCTGCGGCACCAGCTGCTTGGGATGCACATAATCCACGGTGCTCTCCCCGGGACTGGTGCGCCAGCCGCGTGAACCGTCCCAGCCGATCAGGTACAGCCCCAGACCCTGGATAAGCACCGTGCGCTCCATCCGGTCGTTGAGCTGCTCCATTGGCAGACGGTCGAGCCGGTTGCGGAGCATGTCCTCGATAAGCGCCGCAAGCGTCTCGTCCTCCGGCTGCAGCGCGCTCACGCGCGGCGAGGGGAGCGAGGCGTCCACCTGGGCCTCGATCAGTTCCGCCACCACATTCCGGCAGTGCCTGGTCTCCTGCAGGAAGTCCTCCTTCACCAGCGCCTTCAGCCGGTGCGACCCGCGGTACATCTCCTCCCGCTCGTCCATGCACTCGACCTCCGCCGCCCAGACCCCCTCCCAAGAGGCCAGCCGCTCCTGCCAGGCGTATAGTCTGTCCTGTGTCATTGCAAATCTCCTTCGTCCCCGGCCGCCCGCGTCCCGGTTACACGGGTCGGCCCCACATGCGGATCAATGTCCGGCGGGATACCTCGTCCGCGCGGGCGTAATCCTCCAGCATGTCCGCCGTCCAATGCCCCTGCGCGCCCGGGTCCGGGGCATCGGACGATTCCTGCTGACCGCGTATGCCGTGTGCGATCGCCAGCGCCATTACCAAATCATCGTGCTCGCCTGTTATCGCTTCCGGCCGGCGGTCGGAGTTATATTGAAAAACCAGCATCTCGCCGAGGGTGTCCCCATCCCGGACGAGAGTCGGGTTCTCCCGAAAGAAGGCAACCAGTCCCGCGATAATCACGGGGCGGGTGCGCATGTTCGTCTCAAAGCCGAAGGCATCGCGCAGCGTGCCCGTAAAATTGTCCGCCACCTCCCGGACATACAGCTTTGGATACCCCATCAGCGACAGCAGCTTCACGGGGTAGGTGGAATAGTTGGTCTCGATGCCCAGCAGCGCGTCGTTGTAATACCGCCCCAGGCAGTACATCTGGCGCGCGTACTGGTCCTCATCGTACTGGTGCCGCAGCACCGCGACCTGGGCGCCGGTGGTGTTATCCAGCACCTGGCCCGTGAACCAGTCCGAGCCCGTGCCCGCCGTGTCCCCGCCGATTACATACGGCCGCCGCGCCACGGGCAGCTCGTACAGCCGGATAATCCCGTCCGACCGGTCCACCCAGCGGATGTTCTCCAGCACCGTGGGGTCGGGCGTCAGCGTGTATTCAAACATCCCTCGCCGCACGGGCGTCGGCGCCATAGAGCGCTGCCGGGCCACCTGCTCGTTATCGAAGACGGACTGGCCGCTGGTCAGAAAGGCCTCGTCCGGGCAGGAGGGGTACTCCTGGCGGAAAATCCGCTCGTCCCCGGCGCAGTTGTTCTTCACGCACCAACGGCGCCAGGCAAGCTGCTCGTCGTCAAGGTCATAGCGGTTCTTGAGCGTCTGCTCCTCCGGCGTCAGCTCCATGCCCGGCAGCGCCTTCATGCGGTACTGGGGATTTTCAAACCAGGGAAAAAACAGCGGCTCAAAATCGCTGTCGCCGCGTACCGCGTCCTCCCACAGCCGATGAAACTCGTCAAAGCCGTTCGCCGTCGACTCGATAATCACCATCGTCCCCGGCTCCGCGGGCACCGCCTGCATCAGCCCGATCCAGGTGGCCGCCTTGTCCCCGCGCCAGAAGGCAAACTCCGACGCGTGCACGTTGTGCAGCGTGTCCGACCGCCCGACGCCTGATCCGCCCGCCGTGTTGCAGCGGATGCGGCTCATCAGTCCGGGGTCGGCCGCCTTTTTGTCCGGGTCCCGCTCGGGGTTCTCGAACACCAGTTCCCGCGCGTTGGAGTTGCGGATCATGGGCCGGTCATCCCCCAGCCGTTCGTAAAACAGCCGGGACATCTTGAACAGATTCGCCGTGGAATCCTCCCGGTGCGCGATAATCAGGGAGTTGACATTGCGGCGCGTCGCCGTGCGCTGAAAGATGAGCGCCTCCGCCAGCGTGGAAAAGCCCAGCTGCCGCGCCTTTAAAATGATCACGCGCATCGGCCGGCCGGCCTCCGCCTGTCGGCGCAGTGCCTCGTACAGACGCTCCTGCGCGGGGTTGAGCTTGAGCAGCTCCACCGTGGAGCGCTTCGTGCGGATATACAGGCGGCTTTCAATGTACTCCCGCGCCGTGCGCGGGCCGGCCATGGTCAGCGGCGGCGGAACACGCGGCACCCCTTCCCCGCGGGGCAGGGCCGGCGCGTCCCGGTGTGCAGAATGTAAACGCAGGCCGTCATCATCTCGTTATCTGCCCCGATATCCACAGGACAGGAATAATAGCAATCCTTGCAGCGGTTCATAATGACCTCCAATCCGGAATTTCCCGTCCCACCCCGGAACCGGGAACGCCTTTATTAAAGCAGGGTAAATTTTCTCCTGCAACGTATTTATTGCGTTATGCAACTTTGCGGGCAAAAAAATCTCCCCCTGCCCGGGCGAGGGCGAGGGGGAGTGAGCGCCGGCTTATGGCAGGCCGAATCCTTTCGGCGCGTGAGCTGTGCGCGCCGTCCTGCTTGAAAGGCGGGCGATTGCGTGCCGAGCATTGTGCGGTGTTGCCTTATATTAAATTGCTCGGAATAAAGCAGTTATCCGCATCAATCGGCATCGGCTCTTCGCACATACAGATGATGCCGCCATTTCCGCGCTTGACGGATGCCTTGTCTATCACAGCGTATTTCCTTACCTCGCGGCGATCCGGCGAGGAGCTCTTTTTGATTTCCAACGGATGAATGACATTGTTTTCCTCAATAAACAAATCGATTTCCTTGGCGTTGGAATCTCGGAAGTAGGTGAGGGTTACCTTGGATTTCGCATAGGCATAGTTTTTGACAAGCTCCATAACGACATAGTTCTCGTAATAGTGTCCGCTTGCGGCGCCGTTTCGCAGGGTATCCGGTGTCAGCCACATGGATAGATACGCGCATAATCCGGTATCGCAGAAATATAGCTTTGCTGTTTTACTGAGCCGTTTCAGTTCGTTGTTGGAATACGGCGCGAGCAGATAGACAATGTGGAGTCCCTCAAGCACTTTCAGCCATTCCTTTGCTGTGCTCGGCGCAATGTCTGCCGCTTCTGCCAGTGTTGTGTAATTGACCTGCTCCGACACAAGCGAGGCGCATCCCACAAGAAATTTGCGAAAGCGAACGGTATCGGCAATTCCGCCGGCCTCGGTAACATCGCGCATCAGATAGGTATCGACATAGGAATTAAAATATTCCTGCCTGAGCTCGTCCTCCACGCCCTGTATCTGCGGCATGCCGCCTTCCCAGATATGCCGGAATACCGCAAGCACATCGTTTTTGGGAAGCTTGCGCTGCCTTGACTGCAGAGTTGTCAGCGAGAAGTCCAGGTCGTCATCAAACACTATCCCGGCCTTTTCTCTTGCCGACAGGCTGTATAGCTCCAGTATGCCGATTCTTCCGGCAAGAGTCTCGCGTGCCTTCTTCATCATTCCATACTGCTGCGAGCCGGTCAGCCAGATAAGACCTTTTTCGTCGCTTTCGTCGCAGAGAATCTTGATCTGCTCAAACAACTCCGGCGCCTTTTGCACCTCGTCGATTAGAATCGGCGGCTTATAGGTCTGGAAGAACAGCGCCGGGTCAGATTGGGCAAGCTCCCTTGCCATTCCATTGTCCATTGTGACGTAGGTACGGCCGCTCTCGGCCAGGTGCTTCAGCATCGTTGTTTTGCCGACCTGTCGCGCCCCTGTAACGAGAATAACCTTAAAAAAATCATTGAGCTTCCGGAACTTTCGCTCAAGCTCGCGCGAAATATATTCCATAACGCACCTCTTTTTTAGGAAAATCCGTGATTAATCGCATTTTATCCTAATTTATCCGCGTGGTCAAGAGAATAAACGCCTGCCAAAGCGCGGAAAGGCTCCCCCAGCCCAACGAAGGACATGGGGGAGCCTTCTGTTATCAATACCCGAGCTTTTCGAGCATCATGGACACGCCCAGCTGGTACCCGGCGACCATGGCCCTGTAGGTGTAGTCCCGCGGGTCCCGCAGCTTCCAGTACGGCTCGTGCAGCGCCACCCAGCGCCGGAAAATCTCCATGAAAAACGAGCCCGCCTTATTCTCGTCAGGAAGACCGATCTCTCGGAGTGCGCCCCCAGCATAACTGGCCGGGCCTTCCGCAATCACCAAATCCGCGAGCTTGTCCTTGAACCGCTCGTAATCCATGTGCCACATCTGGGCAAACACCATCCCGGTCCGGATGGCCATGGACAAAATCAGGTAGTAATACACCTGCGGCCGGTTGGCAAACTGCCTCTGCAGCGCCTCGTTTTTCAGATAGGTCAGCACGGCCCTCTCCCCAAAGGGGAGCAGCTCCGGAATCAGAATCACCCCATGCCCGGCAAAGCCCTTCGCCTGCGCCGTCCGGTGATAATCCTCCACGCACTCATTATAAAACGCAATCGGCCCGCTCACCACCGTCCGCGCCGCCTCGGAAGCCGCCGCAGCCGGCCGCGCAGCCCCGGCCGCCGTCCTCTCGTCGCCCCGGTCCTTCTTCCCTCTGCCAAACAGTCCCATGATTGTTCTCCTTCCGTCGTATTCGACCTTCGGTCAAGCCCATTGTATGATATTGGGGGTACAATAAACAGGACGAGGGGGGTGCAAGGAGAAAACTTAAAAAATAGTCCGATTTTTGTGAACGAGTGTCGTGAAATGTCGACAGTTAAATCTCTTGCCAATAATTTCTGTTTGTGATACAATAAACAATAGGACGTGAAATCAAAAACAAATAATAACAGAAATATCGCTACAGAGAAAATAAAGTAAATCGAAATAGATAGATGGTAACAAATGGTTGTGTGGCGTGCTTGTTGGCTGAAAGTGTTAAATACAATCTATGCGTGTTAAAGGGATGGTGAAATAGTTGGAATATTATGCCCATAAACGTGTCGGGGAAGATGGGTCACTGTTTTATCAAACTGCTACTGATCACTGTTAT
>R15__coassemble_2462_pt1 | contig 7960 bp, 4 predicted proteins | sample R15__metabat2_high_PE_040 | metagenome-assembled genome bin R15
CGTAGCGGGTTTTGTCCGGCAGACGGCCGTGACCTTCCCGCTCGGCGGTGCGCAGACCGTAGAGCATCGTGCGCACAAAGGCGCACCAGGTGCTTTTGCCGGAGCCGTTGGGGGCGTAGAGAATATTCAGACCGGGACCGAGCGAGAGGCGGCGCCCCTCGAGCGTGCCGAAATCGGCGGTCAGTTCGCGGATAATCATAGGGGGAGCTCCTCTCCGTTTTCCATGGCGCGCAGACCCCAGCGGACAGCCTGCACGATGCGCTCGCGCTCGGAGGCCTGCGTGGTGGCGTCGTAGCGCCGGCGCAGCGTGGTCAGAAACAGACCGCGCAGCGTGTCCGTGCCGCGGTGGTCCCACAGAGCTTGCGGCGGGCGGGTTTCGTCCCGCAGCTCCAGCGCGAAGCAGCGTCCCTCCAGCGCGCGGCGCAGCGCCGGCAGATCGGGCGGGACTGTGATCTCCCCGGTCAGACGCAGGCGCAGAACGTGTTTTTGCGCGTCGGACGGCAGGGCGGCGGCGACGGCGTCGAAGGGATCGGTCTCGTCCGAGAGGGGGACGTCAATGGTTTCGTACCGGCGGCCGTCCAGCGGCAGAAAGCGGACGCGGCAGCGGCCGGGCAGAACCTCTGTGACGAGAACGCCCTTTTCGCCGGCCTCGTCAAAGCCGCGGCCCTCGGGGCAGCCGGGCCAGGCATAGCAGACCGAGCCCGCGTAGGCCGGTCCCTCGTAGCGGTGGATGTGGCCGAGCGCGCAATAGTCCATCCCGCTCGCGGCCAGGGCAGCCAACGAAATCGGCCCGTAGACCGAGCCGGGACGGCCGACCTCGCCGTGGAGGACCAGAAGATCCGTGACGCCGGGCAGTTTTTCCGGGGCAAAGCCCGCCAGCTGGGCCGCTTTGGACGGGCCCGTGAAGGCGGCGCCCCAGACCCGGGCGCGCAGCTCCGGCAGCAGGACATAGGTGGGCTCCTCCCGGGTGAACAGATGGACGTTCGGTCCGAGGGACAGCCCGGCCCAGGCGGAGTGTTCGTGCCAGGGGTCGTGGTTGCCCGGGGCGATAAAAACCGGGATGGGCAGCGCGGAGAGAACCTGGGCCACCAGACGCGCCGTGTCGGAAAAGGCGGCCTCGGAGTCGAACAGATCTCCGGCGAGCAGCAGCATGTCCGCCTGCTGCTCCGCGGCCAGCGCCGCGATGCGGGACAAAAGCGTGCGCTGTTCGGCGCGGCGCAGCGCCGCCTGCTCCCGGGTCAGAGACTGAAAGGGAGAGTCGAGATGCAGATCCGCCGCGTGCACAATCCGCAGAGGACGCGCGGCCGTCATAGAACGCGCAGCGCCTCCACGCCGAGACAGCGGCCGGTGTCGGAGTCGATGTCGAACACGCAGCATTCCATTTTGGCGGGACCATCCGCCGCGCGGTAGCGGCGGGGCGGATCGCCGAGCAGCTTGTTGACGGACTGGTCAATGTCGATGCCGAGCACGCCCTCCACGGCGCCGGTCATGCCCAGGTCCGTGATATAGCCGGTGCCGTCGCGCAGAACGCGGGCGTCCGAGGTCTGCACGTGGGTGTGCGTGCCCCAGACCGCGGAGGCGCGGCCGTCGAGATAATAGCCCATGGAGAGCTTTTCGCTGGTGGCCTCGGCGTGCATGTCCAGCAGAATGATTTTGGGCAGCGTCTCCAGCTCGGAGAGAAGACGGTTGACCTCGACAAAGGGGTTGTCCGTGCAGAAATCGAGCGTGAAGCGGCCCATGGCGTTGATGACCAGAATGTCGCCGAACTCCCGGCGGTAAATGCCGTAGCCGTGGCCGGGGCACTGCGGCGCGTAGTTGAGCGGGCGCAGAATGCGGTCGTGGTTGTCCAGATACGGCTGCAGCTCCCAGCGGGTCCAGGTGTGGTTGCCGAGCGTGACGATGTCCGCGCCGGCTGAAAACAGACGGTCCGCCTGCTCCGGCGTGATGCCGACCACGTTGGCGTTCTCGCCGTTGACCACGGTGAAGTGGATGTTGTGCTCGCGCTGGAAAGCGGGCAGGCGCTTTTCCAGAAAAACAAGACCGGGGGTGCCGCAGACATCGCCGACGGCCAGAACATGAATAACCATGAGAGCGTGTATCCTTTCTGTCGGAGAACAGACTATCTCCGCAAAATACGAGTATACCATATATTTATTCATATTACCAGCAGATATTGCGAGAAAGGGCGGGATGTGATACACTGCCATGATGGATTGGGGGGTAGAAACATGATTGTTTCGTTTTTTACCAAGATACTGGGATATCTGATGGATTTCTGCTATGGGCTGGTGCCGAATTATCTGGCGGCCATCGCGCTGTTCACGCTGATTACCAAGATCATTCTGTTCCCGCTGTCGCTGTGGTGCCAGAAGAACAGTCTGAAGATGGTCGCGCTGATGCCGGAGCTCAACCGCATCAAGGCACGCTTTTACGGCGACCGGGACGCGGTGGGCGAGGAGCAGAACCGTCTGTACAAGCGGGAGAACTACCACCCGCTGCTGAGTGTGGTGCCGCTGGTCATCCAGATTGTCATTTTGATGGGGCTGGTGGGCGTGATCCACAACATCACCGATACGGGGCTTGCGCCGCGGCTGGGCGTGGTGCCCTGGACAGACGGCGGGATCAGCTGGCTGATGCCGGTGGCGGCCGCCGCGGCCAGCGCCGTGCTGGGTCTGACCCAGAATGTCATCAACCCCCTGCAAAAGGAACAGTCCAAGGCGGAGCAGTGGATGACCAACCTCATCAGCATCGCCATCAGTCTGTTTCTGGGCGCCTTTGTGGCTGTGGGGGTCGCGAGCTACTGGATTTTCTCAAGCCTGTTCTCCATCCCGGTGCAGTGGCTGTGCAACATCTGCATGCCGCCGAAAAAATACGTCGACTATGAAGCGCTGGAGGCAAGCCGCCGGGCGCTGGGCGCCATGGACAAGACCAAGACCAAGCTCAGCCCGGAGGACCGCCGCCGGGAACGGGCGGATTACAAGCGCTTTTTCCACGTGGTGAACAAGCACATCGTGTTCTATGCGGAGGGGGCCGGCTTCTATAAATATTTCGAGAGCGTCATCTCGTGGCTGCTGGCGCACTCCACCGTGACCATCCACTACATCACCAACGACCCGCGGGACGGTGTGTTCGCGCTGGCGGAGCAAAATCCCCGGTTCCGGGCGTACTTTATCGGGGAAAACCGCTTCATCACGCTGATGCTGAAGCTGGACACCGACATCATGGTGATGACGACGCCGGACCTCGAAAAAATGTTCATCAAGCGCAGCTATGTGCGCAAGGACATCGAGTATGTCTATATCGACCACGGCATCTCCAGCTGCAACATGCTGCTGCGGGAGGGCGCGCTGGATTATTTTGACACCGTGTTCTGCTCCGGGCAGCACATCGTGGACGAGATGCGGGCGCAGGAGAAAACCTATGGCCTGGCCGAGCGCACGCTGGTCCCCTACGGCTACGGGCTGCTGGCCAACATGGAAAAACAGCTGGAGGCGACGGAGCAGCCGACGGACGGACGGCTGCGGGTGTGCATTGGGCCGAGCTGGTATGTGGACAACATTCTCGACTCGTGTCTGGAGGAATTGCTTGCCTCGCTGAAGGAAATCAACGCCCTTGTGACCATCCGGCCGCATCCGCAGTATGTCCGGCGCTTCCCCGCGCGGATGGAGGCGCTGCGGGCGCTGTGCGCGGCGGAGGAGGATTGGACGCTGGAGGAGAGCACCGCCACGGTCACAAGTCTGCTGACGGCGGACGTGCTCATCTCCGACTGGTCCAACGTGGCGCTGGAGTACGCGTTCGTGACCAAACGGCCGGTGCTGTTTGTCAACACGCCGATGAAGGTGGTCAACCCCAACTGGGAAAAAATCGGCGTGGAGCCGGTGGATTTCCGGCTGCGGCGGGAGCTGGGCCGCGCCATCGCGCCCGAGGAGGCGGCCCAGGCGGGCGCCATCATCCGCGACATGGTCGCGGAGCGGGACAGCTGGCGCGAGCGCATCACGGCCAGCCGCGAAAAGACGCTGTTCACCACCGAGCAGAGCGGTCCCCGCGGCGGCAAATATCTGCTCGACCGCATTCTGGCCCGTCAGAAGGAGAAAAAGAACGCCTGAAAAAATTTTTTTGAAGCTTAAGGCTGGTTTTAGGTTGGGGGCGTAGGATACACGCAGAAGCAGGGACTGCGGTCTACCTCCCCACCCCCCGCAGTCTTTGAACACAGGATAGAAACGCGACTACCGTACGGCAGCCGCGTTTCTGTTTTTTTGGTGGGCTTCCCCCCTTGCAATAATCGCGGACAGGGGTATAATTTCAGTGTTATGGAAGAGAAGAAAGAACTGATTCGGGATTATACCGAGGGGCCGGTGCTGCGGCAGCTGCTGGGGTTTGCCTGGCCGTTTATGCTATCGTACATGCTGCAGACGCTGTACAATATGGTGGATATGGTCGTGGTGGGCCGGTTTGTCGGCTCGGTCGGACTGTCGGCGGTGTCCGTGGGCGCCGATCTGATGAGTCTGTATACCTTCATCGCCTTCGGCTTTTGCAACGCGGGCCAGATTCTGATCAGCCAGTTCATCGGGCTGAGAGATCGGGCCTCTGTGGGGCGTGTGGTGGCCGCGATGATCAAGGTCGTGGCCGTGAGCGCGGTGGTTATCACCGCGGTCGGAATGGTGTGCGCGCAGACTTTTCTGCAGTGGCTGCAGGTGCCGGAGGAGGCCGCGGAGCAGTGTCTGGCCTATACCCGGTGCTGCACGGCGGGGTGTCTGTTTGTGTTTGGGTACAACATGGTGTGCGCCATTTTGCGCGGCATGGGCGACTCGAAGCGGCCGATGCTGTTTATCGGCGTGGCCGCGGTGGTCAACATTGTGCTGGACATCGTGTTTGTGTCACAGGGGATGGGCGCCTTCGGCGCGGCGCTGGCCACCGTCATCGGACAGGGCGTCAGCTTTGTGTGGGCGGTGATTTTCCTGCTGCGAAACCGCGGGCGGCTGGGATATGAACTGAACGCGCGGACCTTCCGCGAGAGCGGGCGCGTGCTGGGCAGTGTGCTGAAGCTGGGCTTCCCGCTGGTGCTGCAGAATGTCGCCGTCACGGTGTCCACACTGGTGGTGGTGGGCTATGTCAACAGCTACGGGCTGACGGCGTCCGCCGTGACCGGCGTCGGCAACAAGCTGACCACGCTGGTGCTGGTGGTGACCATCGGCATGATGCAGGCCACCAATACCTTTGTGGGCCAGAACTTTGCCGCGCGCCGCTTTGAGCGCGTGAGGAAGGTGCTTGCCGATACGCTGGGCATCACGATGATCATGGCGGCGATTTTGTCCGTGATCATGCTGGCGGCGCCGGAGTGGGTGTTCGGACTGTTCACGGACGACGAGGCGGTCATCGCGATGAGCGGCGTCTACGCGCCGGTGGCGGTGCTCAACTTTGTCGGCGCGGCGGTGCGCTCGCCCGCCACGTCGCTGTGCAACGGCATGGGCTTTGTGCGGATGAATCTGATTCTGGGTCTGCTCGACGGCGTCGTGATGCGGATTGGGCTTTGTCTGCTGCTGGGGCTGGGACTCGGACTGGGTGTGCCGGGCTTCTGGTACGGCAGCGCGGCGGCGAGCTTTGTGTATTTTGTTGTGATGTTCCCGTATTTTCTGAGCGGTCGGTGGAAAAATCGGCAGCCGCCCGCGGCGGCGTGCGCGTAAGGATATGCGCGCGTTTCATGACGCGAACGGCGGGGCGGCAGACCGGCCTTTGGACGGCGGCGCCGCAGACTCCGGCGCCATCGAATCCGGACAACCATAAGCGAGATAAAAGCGGAGGAACCCGTGGGAAGGCGGGCTCCTCCGTTTTTTCATTACGAGATTATCGGGACAAGGAGGCGTAATAGCGCTCCTCGATGTACCGGCCCTCGGGGGCGGGGGCGATGCTGCAGCGCAGACCGCGCAGCGCGTAGCTGCCGAAATTGGGGTCCTGCGGGCTGTCGGGGATGAGCACATTGCAGTTTGATTCGTCCCAGCCGTAGAGCGTGTCCGGGCCGGCCTCGGGATACCACCAGCCCATCTCGCAGTTGACCACGTCCTCGTCCCCGCCGGGGAGAAGGTGAGCCTTTTGCACAATGCTGCCGGTGTCCGTCTCGATGCGGACCCAGTCCCCCTCGCGGATGGATAGCCGCGCCGCCGCGTTGGGGTGCATCAGCACGCGAGGGAAGGGCGCCATGGCGCGCAAAGAGGGAATCTGGCGGTTTTCGGAGATGAAATAGCCGCTCTGGCGGCGGCCGGTGGTCAGCCGGAAGGGACGGTGCGCGTCCGACTGGGGGTAATCGCGCCAGACCGGCACGGGGTCCATACCCCACCGGGCCAGCTGGGCGCAGGAAAGCTGGATTTTGCCGTCGGGGGTTGCGAAGCCGCCGCGCTGTTCGTAGCGGCGGAAGGTGGGTTCGACCTCGATATGGCCGCGCTGCTGCAGGGAGGCGAGCGTCAGCTCCGCAAACTCCGGGTGGTGCGCGCGGGTGAAGGCGAGCTGGCTTTCCAGCAGCTCCTCGGTGCTGTCGGCGCCGTAGTCGAGTCCCAGACGGCGGCAGATGGCCATGAAAACCTCGCCGTCGGAGCGGCGCTCGGCCACGCGGGTCAGCTTTGTCTGGGCCGGCGCGGTGTGCTCGGCCATGGCCGGCATGGGATAGACATTGTCAATCTCCATCCAGCTGGCCGCGGGCAGCACCAGATCGCACAGGGCGGCCGTCGGCGTCATAAACTGGTCCATGCAGACGGAAAACTCCAGCGCGAGGAGATTGTCCCGGGTCTGCCGGGCGTCCGGGACGCACAGCAGCGGGTTGGTGCCGAAAATCAGGGCGGCGCGGATGCGGTCCGGACGGTTGGAGCTCATGGAGCGCAAAATCGGAATCACATGGGCGTAGGGACTGGTGACATACTCTGCGCCGAAGCGGTCGGAGCGGTCAAAGCGGTCCCAGAAGGGGTCGCACTCGGGGCAGAGCTCCTCCCCCTCGCGAAAGCCGCCGGGAACGTCCCAGCTGCCGAGCAGGATGGGGATCATGGCCATGGCCCGGATGGCGCAGAAGGCGTTCGGCGTCTGCTCCACGGCGCAGCCCCAGTCAAGACCAACGGGGCCGTTTTCCCACAGAAGCCGGGCGCAGCGGCGGATATCCTCCGGCTCAAGGCGGCACAGAGCGCCCGCGCGCTCCGCCGTCCAGGGTCGGCAGGCCTCCTTTAATTCCGCCAGACCCGTGCACCAGCGGTCCGTGAAGTCGTGGTCAATCCAATCGTTTTCCAGCAGCTCCCGCAGCAGCGCCAGGGCGAGCGCGCCGTCCGTGCCGGGCAGCGGGCGCAGCCACAGAGCGGCGGAGTCCGTCAGCTCCGTGGGGAGCGGGTCGATGATAATCAGCTTTGTGCCGTGCCTTTGCGCCTCGCGCAGATTCCAGCGCAGCTTGCCGTCGGGACCGGACTGAAGCGGGTTTGAGCCCCAGACCAGCACGCAGCCGGGCCAGGTGCCGCTGTAGTAATCCGTCACGGCGTAGGCGCCGCAGGTCAGCATCATGGCGTTGACCCGCGGACCGAAGCAGATGGCGGCTCCGGTGGAGGCCATGTTCGGCGTGCCGAGGACGTTGGCAAAGCGGGCGACCTGGTTTTTCAGATGGCGGCCCGTGCCGGTCAGCACGCTGACGCAGCCCGCGCCATAGCGGTCGCGCAGGGCGGTGAAGCGCTCGCAGATGGTGTCGAGCGCCTCGTCCCAGCCGATGGGCTCCCATTGGCCGCTGCCGCGCTCGCCGACGCGGCGCAGCGGGACGTTGAGATGGTCCGGGTGGTACAAAAGCTCCGTGCCGCGCAGTCCCTTGGGACACATCCGGCCGTGATTGAGCGGACCGGTCGGGTCCGGACGCAGCCGACGCACGCGGCCGTCCGCGTCCACCTCCGCCAGCACGCTGCACCCGCCGTGGCAGGCGTAGCAGGAGGTGGGGATGACG
>R15__coassemble_2491_pt1 | contig 7884 bp, 6 predicted proteins | sample R15__metabat2_high_PE_040 | metagenome-assembled genome bin R15
GTTCTATTCCTATGTCGCCATGGCATACTCGCTCGGCTGGATTAACGGCACCTCCGCCACCACCTTTGAGCCGAGCGCCAATCTCACCCGCGAGCAGGCGGCCAAGATTCTCGTCTGCGCTCTTGGGCGCGAGGCGGACGCCGAGGCGCTGCATAACAGCGGACGGCGGCTGTATCTGGACGTGCTGGACGAGAACGCCTGGTACTACAGCTTCGTGATGGAGGCCTCCGTCCCCCACGAGTATGAGGTTCAGAATTGCCACGAGGTCTGGACCGATTTTTCCATCCCCGCCTGGGATCTGGGTCCCGACGATGTGTATTACCAGTATTATTCCGGCGGCCTGTATTATAACTATCTGATTCCCTCCGACTCCGAGGGGCGGCTGATTTACTTCACCAAGGGGCTGAACACCGTCGAGGGCAAGATTTACTGCGCCGAATGGGACGGCGTCACGCTCAACAACTACTCCGTGGGCGTCCACAAATACGACACCGGCGCCTACTACGTCAACAAGGACCACTCTCTGACCCTGCCGGAGGAAACCGGCCTTGTCGAGATTAACGGCAAGACCTATCTCTGCCTCGGCGACGGCAAGCTGGCCTGCCGGGCGGACGCGGCGGACTACGGCATCTATACCTGGGGCGAAAAGCAATACGTTCTCCTCGCGGACAGCACGGTGGTGACCGGCTCCGGCGCCTGCAGCGCAAACGGACAGGTTTTCCTTTTGCGGGATGACAGCACCGTCCGGCGTGACACCGGCGTACAGTCCGCGAACGGCAAGCTCTATATCGTCGAATCCAACGGCACCGTCCGCAAAACGCTGGTCACCGGCTATGAAACCCCGGTGTACGAGCTCGACGGCAAGATGTACAGCTTTTATACCACGGACGGTCATCTGCGCGTGAACGAATATTACGGTTCGCTGTACTTCGGCTCCGACGGCGCGTATACTTCGGGCGACAGTGAGCTGGACGCGCTGGTGGACAACTTCCTTGCCACCAAGACCGAAAACTTCCTCTATTGGCTGAAAACCGGCCAAATAAAATGTTATGTATCCTACTTTTCCTCCATGTGCGCCCAGCGCCAGCGTCTGTACGCCACCTATCTCGGCATGCGCGACAACGACAAAAAATATTCCACCCTGCCCGGCGGCACCAATCCGCTGTACCGCAACTACGACAGGACTCTCACCGGAGATGCCAAGTATATGCTGAAATATCTGCGGGGGGACTGCCGTTATATCGCCGCCGCCATGACCGTTCTAGCCCGTCGCTGCGGCTATGACGCCAACTATCAGTTCGGCTATGTCTACTCCACTCCCGAAGACGACCACTCCTGGACCTACATCAACTACCCGGACGGTCAGACCTTAATTCTGGACGTGGAACAGGAATGGGAATATCTTTTCGGCACCGTAGCGGAACGCGTTCAGTATGCCTATCGGTATTACAACTGTTTTAACATCACCGCGGCCGGCGAAGGCACTCCCTGGGGCAATTTTACCGCAACCGTCGCTCCCAATACCGTCTTCTGATTTTTTTGAAAGGCTTTTCTCTTCATGAAAAGACTCTTCCGACACAATTTTATCCGTGTGCTTGTCTTTTTCGTGGCGGCGGCGCTGCTGATTGCCGGACTGAATGTTCTCTTCACGCCAAAATGGTCCACCACATTCCGCAGCGGCACCACAATCCGCAGTCTGTATGACCAGCCCCGGGACAGCATCGATGTTCTGATTCTGGGCCCGAGCAACGCCATCTGCGGCATCAACGCAAACGAACTTTTCCGCGAATACGGCATGGCCGCCTATTCCGCCGCTACGGAGTCTCAGCCGATAGCCGGCTCCTATTTCCTGCTGGTCGACACGCTGCGGCGGCAGGATATCCGGGCTGTCATTCTGGACCTGAGCATGCTTTTCGATGACACCCAGGAGCCGGATTACCGCAAGGTGTTCGACTACATGCCGCTGACGGGACAAAAGCTGCAGCTGCTGCGGGAATACCACTCGATAATGCCGGAGATGGACTTTGCCTCGTATCTGCTGCCGCTGATTCAGTACCACAGCCGCTATGACGAGCTATCGACCGAGGACATCACCCGGGACGGACCCGCGCTGCGCGGCTTCTTTGTGCGTGACGAGATATACGAAGGGCCGGAGCCCGGTCTGACACCGGACCCGGAGCGCGAGCCTTTTGAGGTCGGCGAAACCGAACAGACCTATTTCCGAAAGATTGCCGAGCTCTGCGAGCAGGAGGGCATCACGCTGCTGCTCACGAGCTGCCCGGCCAAAACCTTCACCAATCCCATGCACAACGCCGCCCGGGCGCTGGCCGACGAATACGGGCTAACCTACCTCGACTTCAACATACCGGACGTTTGGCCTCTGGACAACTATACCGGTTTAATGGCCGACAGCGCCCACCTCAACCGTTGGGGCGCCGCTGTGGTGACGGAGGCGCTGGGAGCCGAGCTTCTGACCGAATGCGCTCTGCCCGACCGAAGCGAGGACGCATATCAGCTTGCGCTGGACGAAGAATACGAGCAGGCTATCCAGGAGGCGAACCAATGAGCTACACCACGCTTGCCTTCTTTGTCTTTCTGGCGGCGGTTACGCTGCTGTATTATCTCTTTCCGGGCAAACAATACCGCTGGGTCATTCTGCTCGCGGCAAGCTGCTTTTTCTATCTGTACGCCAGCGTGCGCTATGCGGGCTATATTCTGTTCACAACGCTGTCCGCGTATGGAGCAACACTGTGGATGGAACGCTACTCAACCGCGCGTAAGGCCACACTGGCCGCCCATAAGCAGGACTGGGAAAAATCCGTTCGCAAGACTTATAAAAAGAAAACCGAGAGCACCAAGCGCGCCATGTTGGCGCTGGTGCTGGTGCTCAACTTCGGTCTGCTGGCCTTCCTGAAATTCTGGAACGCCGGCGTGGAGGGTCTGGCCGAGCTTCTCGGCGCGCCGCAGCTGTCCGCCATGACGCTGCAGCTGGTGCTGCCGCTCGGCATCAGCTTTTACACCTTCCAGACGATGGCCTATGTCATCGACGTGTGCCGCGGCAAGGCGGAGGCGGAGAAAAACCCGCTCAAGCTGCTGCTGTATGTCTCCTTCTTCCCCCAGATTATCCAGGGTCCCATCGGCGTATGGGCGGATCTGGCCCCGCAGCTGACGGAGGGACACGATTTTTCCTACGACAATCTCAAGCACGGACTCGAGCTGATTTTGTGGGGCTTTTTCAAGAAGCTGGTCATCGCGGACCGGGCCGTGACGGCGCTTGGTTTTGTCACGGCGGACTACACACAGTATAGCGGCGCGACGCTTGCGTTCACGCTGCTGGTCTACGCGCTGCAGCTGTATGCCGATTTTTCCGGCGGCATCGACATTTCCCTCGGCGCGGCGCGGATACTGGGCATCGAAATGGCGCCGAACTTCCGCCAGCCCTATTTTGCCACCAGTCTGACGAACTTCTGGCAGCGGTGGCATATCTCTCTGGGCAACTGGATGAAGAATTATCTGTTCTATCCGCTGGCTCTGTCGGACACCGGGCTTGCCATCACGGCGAAACTCTCCGCCACCCGCTTCGGCCGCACGAAGGCCGGCAGCCACATCGCCCACGTTCTGCCCACCTGCATTGCCACGTTCATTGTGTTTTTCGCGGTCGGCATCTGGCACGGGGTCGGCTGGGCCTATCTGGGCTACGGCATCTATAACGGAACCGTCATGGCGCTGGCCACGCTGCTCGCGCCGGTTTTCCATTGGCAGAACGAGCGTCTGCATATCCGCGAGGAAAGCGTCGGGCTGCGGATGTTCCGCATCGTCCGGACCTTCCTCATCGTGCTTATCGGCAACGTGTGCGACCTGGCGCCGGGGCTGCGGGCCTGCGCGGACTGGATTGCGCGGTGCTTCGCGGACTTTCGCGTTTCCACCGCCGTGGAGGAAATCCGTACGCTGTCCGGCTGGGAGAGCGCCGACTACTGGATTTTGCTCGGCGGCGCCGCCGTTTTGTTCGTTGTCAGCGTGCTGCGAGAGCGAAAGCCCACGCAATCCCTGCGTGAGCGTCTGGATGGACACGGCGCGCTGCGATGGGCGCTGGCGCTCGGGTGTCTGGCCGCCATCGTGATTTTCGGCACCTACGGCCCCGGGTATTCCGCCGCCGACTTTGTCTATATGCAATTTTGACCATAAAAGGAGCTTTCATTCCATGAAAAGCGTTACCGAATATCTGGACCGTTCCGCCGAGCGCTTTCCGGACAAAATCGCCTTTGGCGACGACCGCCGCACGATTACCTTTTCCGAGCTTCGGGACGAAGGGGTTCGCATCGGCACAGCGCTGATCCAAAAGGGCCTCTTTCGCAAGCCCGTGGTGGTGTTTATGGACCGCTGCCCGGAGGCCGTCAGCTGCATCGCCGGCGTGTTGTACAGCGGGTGCTTTTACTGCGCGTTGGACATCACCATGCCGGCCGAACGGCTGCGCCATATTATGAACACCCTTGGTCCGGCGCTGATTCTGACGGACGGGGCGCATCGCGCATTGACCGATTCCTTCGCCGGCGAAACGGAGATTGCCCTGTACGAAGAACTTCTTAACACCAAGGCCGACGCGGCGATGCTGCACACCGTATGGACGAACCTTCTCGATTCCGATCTGATTTACACCGTCTTCACCTCTGGCTCCACCGGCATACCAAAGGGCGTGGCAACCTCTCATCGTGCGGTCCTTCGCTATACGGAATGGGGAAGCTCCGTATACTCGATTGACGAACATTCGGTATTCGGAAACTCAGAGGCCTTTTACTTTGTCGCCTCGATATTCGACCTGTTTCAAACCTGGCGCAGCGGCTGCACCACGTGGCTGCTGTCCAAAATGTGCCTCTCCTTCCCCATGATGCTGATGAGCACGCTGCAGGAAAAAAAAGTAACCTGCTTGGCGCTGGTTCCCTCGGTTCTGATTACGCTGGCCAATCTGGGCGCTCTGGAGGCTCTGCATCTTGACCATCTGAAAACCATTATTTTCGGCGGCGAAATGATGCCCATCCACCAACTCAACCAATGGCGCGCGGAATACCCGAACCTCATGCTGGTCAATGTTTACGGCAGCACAGAATCCACCGACGGCGGGATTTATTATGTTTTGGACCGTCCCATCTCAGAAAACGAGGTCCTCCCCATCGGAAAAGCGGCGGACTATGCCGAGGTTCTGCTTCTCGACGAACAGGGAAAACCGGTGCCGGACGGCGAAATCGGCGAGCTGTATCTGCGCAGCGAAACGCTAGCCTTCGGCTACTATAACAACCCGGAAAAAACCGCCGAAGTATTCGTCCAGAATCCGCAAAACACCGCCTATCCCGAAAAAATCTATCGCACCGGTGATATGGCCTTTGTCAACGGCTATGGCGAGCTGGTCTGCGTGGGACGACGGGACTTTCAAATCAAACACATGGGCTACCGCATTGAACTCGGCGAGATTGAAACCGCTGTTTCCTCTCAGCCGGGTGTGGAACGCTGCTGCTGTCTGTATGACGGAGAAAAGGATTTAATTGTTCTGTTTTACACTGGTGCAACGGAAAGCTCCGTCGTTTTGGACGGACTGAAAACCTTACTGCCGGACTATATGATACCGAATCACACAGAGCATCTTGAGCAAATGCCCTTCAATTCCAACGGCAAGGTGGACCGCCAGGCCCTCAAGGAACGAATGACCTGACAGAACTCCTGCTGCCAAATTCACTATATCTGGGGAGGATATTGTTATGGAAATTGTATACGCACTGTTCACCGGCGCATGGCTATCCGCTGCCGCCTGGGCTGCCTACACTCATCTCAAGAACAGCTTCAAGCAGACGGAGGACAAGCAGGAGGCGCAGGACAAATGAACATTTATTTCATCGGCATGTGCGCCGCCATGGTGATTTTTATCATTATCGGCATCGTCATCGGGCGTAAAATCAGGAACTCAAGCGACTTTTATGTGGCAGGTCGCGCCGCGCCGGTGTTGCTGGTAGCCGGCTCCATTGTGGCCTCCTATGCCAGCACGGGTCTTTTCATGGGCGACGCCGCCGAGGCCTATCTCGGTGTGTTTGGCCCCATGGTAGTTCTGGACGTTGGTCTGGCGGCCGGCTATTTTCTGGGCGGCGCCTTCTTCGGCCGTTATCTGCGCCGAAGCCGGGCTCTGACCATTCCTGATTTTTTCGGCAAGCGTTTCGATTCCAAACCGGTTCGGATTTTATCCGCCATAACCGCAATTGTCATGATGACCGTGTACCTGCTGTCCGTCATGACCGGCATTGGTACACTGATGAACTCCGTCACCGGGGTCAGTTATACGCTGTGCATTCTGATTGCCACGGTGGTTTTCGTGTTCATCTCCGTAGTTTCCGGGTCGCGCGGCGTATTGGTCACCGATACCCTGATGGCTGTTATTTTCACTGTCTCTCTGATTATCGCCGCCATAGCCATTCCACAAAGCACCGGCGGTTGGTTTGCGACCGTCAGGGACATTGCCGCCACGGACCCCGAGCTGCTCTCCTGGAGCGGAAAGGTTGGCGAGCTCTACGACACCGGCGGAAAAAACTTCATTTTCGTTTTCTTCTCACTGATTATCTGGGTTTCGGTCACTATGGTCGGCCCATGGCAGTCCAGCCGCTACCAGATGGCAAAAAGCGAGCATATCGTCAGCCGCTCTACCGTATTCGCCGTACTTGGTGTGGCCGTCATTGAATTTCTGGCACTGATGGCCGGCGCCTTCGTATACCACCTCAACCCGAATCTGGAGGACTCTGCCCAGTGCCTGATTTGGGCCAGCATGAATGTGCTGCCGGTTTGGTTGGGCGTTCTGCTGTTGACCGGCGTGTTGTCCGCTGGCATTTCCTCCGCCACCACGTTTCTGTCCCTGATTGGCGCTTCCTTCGCCAACGATATCTTCTGCGCCGAGGAAAAGCGTTCCATCCGCATCGGGCAGATTGCGATGATTGTCATCGCCGTTCTGGTTTTCGGCTTGACACAAGTCAATTCCACTTCGATTTACTGGATTATGTATCTGGGCGGCTCTATTGTGGTCTCCTCCTGGATGCCGGTTGCCGTTGCGTCGATTTTCTCCAAACGCGCGACAAAAAAAGGCGTGTTCACCGGCATGCTGATTGGATTTATCGTTTGCTTTGCCCTGCGATTGATGACCAGCCTGACAGAGCTTACGCTCCCCTTCTGGCTGGACGCAAGCATTCTCGGCATGCTGTGTAATATTCTGACCATGGTCATTGTTTCCGCGATGGGCAAGCCTACCGACACGGAAATTGCGCGCAGAGAGGCGCTGTTCGTCATGCCGGAGGCAGAGAAGGACCCGAATGAAATGCGCCTGACGTTGAAAAACGCTCGCTTCGGCATAGCGGTCGGCATCTTCGTGACCGTTCTGTTTTTGGTTCTGTGGGTCATTCCGTACCTACAGGGGCTTATCAAATAATAAGAAATTAGGAGATATCATCATGCAGGAATTTATCGAAAAGCTGAAGGCGCTGAAGGACGGCGTCGACTTTGAAAACTGCACGGAGCTGGTCCGCGGCGGCTTTCTGACTTCCTTTGACATCATCCGCATCGTCGCCATGGTCAAGGAGGAGTACGACGTCAAAATCCCTGTAGCGGATATCATGCCCGTCAACTTTGACTCCGCCGCGAAAATCTGGTCCATCGTGGAGGAGCTGCTGGACGACTGACGCCCGGCTCCAACAACACAACGAAAAAGACGAATCGTTCCCCGGTTCGTCTTTTTTATTGCCAGAAAGAAAAGAACATGATAAAATAACGTTTTGGTATTGTATCGTTATCCTGTTTATAATTTCCCGGGAGGTATTCAGGCCATGAATCGATTAAAAACCAAGCGTTGGCTGACGC
>R15__coassemble_2492_pt1 | contig 7880 bp, 7 predicted proteins | sample R15__metabat2_high_PE_040 | metagenome-assembled genome bin R15
GCGCCCTATCGGCGCGGGGCCTTCGTGCAAAAAAAACACAAACAGGAAGGGAACAATTTTCTGCGCGAGAGCGTCGGATAGGAGGAAAGAATCATTCTGTTGGGAGGTAGACCGGGTATGAAAAAGAGGCTTATCGCGATGATGCTGGCGGCGCTTCTGGTGGCGGCGCTCGGCGCGCCGGCTATGGCGGAGGACAGCATCGACCAAGCCATGGCGGACATCACGCTGCTGGTCAAGCAAAAGCTGGACATCGGGAACGAGTACACGGATTTCAGCGGGGATTATGAGCAGTATCTGCGGGATGAGTGGTATCTGTGGTGGAGCGGCGACGACGGCAGCAGCGTGTCCGTCAGCTGTGACGCGGACGGCACCATTCTGGAATACAGCCGGTATGTGAACAGCGGGGATAGCTATACCTATTACAATTTCGACCCGCATTTTTCCGCGCTGAGCGAGGAGGAGGCCCGGGCTGCGGCCGAGGACTTCAGCGTCCGCGCTCTCGGTGAGGGGGAACAGGCTGTGTTCACCTCGTGCGTGCTGGGGAAAACGGCGCGGCAGAATGTGTATCTAAGCGGTATGGTGGAGCTCAACGGCTATCCGTCCCCCATCACGCTGAGTGTGAGCGTGAACGCGGACGGCACGGTGACCGAGTGGAGCCGGAGTGACAGCTGGCAGCCCTATGCCGGCGGCGTGCCCGCGGCGGAGGGCACCGTTTCGCAGTCCGAGGCGTCCGAAACGCTGGCTGCGACGCTGGATGCGGAGCTTTACTGGCAGGACACGGGCGACGGGACCGCGCGGCTGGTGTGGGTCCCCTGCGGCGAGGAGCAGGCTCTGGATGCAAACACGGGGGAGCTGTTTGTTCCCACGGCGGTGGGCGGCGGAAGCCAACTGTATGCGGCGGAGGCGGATATGACCGTAGCGGAAGAGGCGGCGGGCGTCGCCATGCTGACGGAGACGGAGCTGGCTTCCATCGCGGATTACGAGGATGTGCAGGACGTGCAGACGCTGGACGCGCAGCTGCGCGCGCGGGAGCTGCTGGGACTGGACGGCGAGTTTGAGCTGGTTTCCGTGTCTTATGACCGCAATCGCGACGACGGAATCGTCACGGCGACTCTGTATTACCGCATGCCGATGCGCGAGGGGCGGCTGTTTGGCTATTCCGTGGAGCAGTATCGTCAGTGGAGCGAGTGGGAGGAGCTGTTTGTGGAAAAGACGCTGACGGTGGACGCGGCGGACGGGACGATTCTGAGCGTCAATACCCTGTATCCGCTTTATGAGCGGGAGGCAGAGGAAGCCTCCGGTGAGGCGCTGCGCGCGGCGGCGGAGCAGTTTGTGACCGCCGAGAGCGAGCACGCAGCCGACGCGGCGGTGTGTACGCTCAGCCGCTATGCCGGGGCGGAGGAGGACGGGGAGTTCGTCTTTGCCCGGAAAGTGGACGGATATTTCTATCCCGCGGATTCCATCCGCGTCGGCGTCAACCCGGCGGAGGGGACCATTGACAGCTATTCGGTCGACTGGGACGAGGAGCCGGTGTTTGAACAGGCGAAGGAACTGCTGACAAAGCAGGAGGCGCTGGAGCTGCTGGCGGAGGCCCGGGAACTGACGGAGGGTTATGTCCAGCGCGGGACGGAGTCCGGCGGGACCGGGGAGCTTGCGCAGCGGTATCTGGACTGGGGCTATGAGGAGATGCCGGAGTTGGTGTTTGCCTGGTATTACGGGCGGGAGATTGCCGCGATAGACGCCGAGACCGGCGCGATTCAGACGGCGGACGAGCAGACGGAGTATGTCTATGACGACACAGAGGGGGTCTTTGGCGAGGAGGCCATCGAGCGGCTGGCGGAGGCCGGCATCGGACTTGCGGGGGGTCACTTCGGCCCCGGGGAAGCGCTCGACGAACGGACGGCGGTGCTGCTCGCGTTGAGCGCGGCCGGGTATGACGGCAGCGAGTGGACGGACGAGGAGCTGGGAGACCGGGCGCAGAGATACGGCTTTGTGGACACATGGGAGCCGGATAAAGCGCTGACCGTCAGCGAGGGAGCCATCCTGCTGCTGCGGGCCGGAAAGTACGCCCCGGCGGCGGAGCTGGAGAGTCTATGGACCGGCGTGAAGAGCCGCGTCGGCGCGCAGGCGGAGGCTGTCGGCTATGAGACCATTGCCGCCGCGCTCGGGATGTTTGCCGAAACGGACCCCTCCGCGGCCGCAACCCGCGCGGACTTTGCCATCATGCTGTGCGCGCTGATGAGCGCGTAATGGAAAGAATAAGCCGTCGCCCCGGCGGACCCATCCGTTTGCGAAACGGAGCGTCCGCCGGGGCGGCGGTTTGTTTTTTTATTCCCAATCGTTCAGACGCCGAAGAATATAATCCTCCAGTGCCCGGAAGGCGGGTAGATAGTCCGAAATGATTTTGTCGACCAGAGCGCGTGCGGCAGCGGCATCGTATATATGAATGGTGTTATTTCGCTGGGAGAGCATGGACAGCCAGATGTCCTCGTCCAGACAGGGGTAGCAGCGATAGGCCTGTTTGAGAATTTCGCGGGGAGAACCGCTCAGACCGACGGGGACTCCGTCGTGAATCAGCAGCTCCTTGAGCACCTTCCAGCCCAGTTCGAACTGGATGAAGAATTTGTCGATAATGCCGCCGATGATGAATTCGTTCGTTAAGTCCTGCCGGTTGCACCGGGACAGAACAAGCAGATTGCTGCGATAGTTATCAAACTTTTTCATAGAGGATCATTCCCTCCCTTTGGATATTGGCGAGAAGCTCGGCATTGCCGATGGCGTCCAAATCGAGAACGTCATAGGTGAGAAGTGTGGGGGTTTCCTCCTCCACGGCCAGGCGGAAAAGATCCACGCCTGCGCCGCGGACGGCCAGGTCAATGTCGCTGGCGCGACGATAATCGCCGCGGGCGCGGGAGCCGAAAAGAACAATGCGTTCCATATCGTGCGCCCGGGCCAAGCGGCATATATCCGCAATCAGAGCCGGGCGCAGCCCGGTGTCCTGCGGGCCGGGAACAGGCTCGCAGCCGAAGACGCGCAGGGCCTGCGCGACCTTATCCATGCGAAGCGTTGGCTTGCCCTGTTCCAGCTCGCGCACAAAACGCAGACCGAGACCCGCCTGCGCAGCAAACTCCCGCTGGGTCCAGCCGGCTTCTTTTCTTTTGGTACGAATAAAGGAGGAAATGGTATTCATGCCTTGAAAATATACCCAATCGGGGCGAAAGTCAAGTGCGATAAAGAAAACCACCGCTAAAAACTATACCCATACGGGTATAATTTTGGCGGCGGTTTGGTGGTTACAAAAGAAGGGGCTCGAGAGCGAGGAGGAGGGCGAGCAGAGCAAAGTTGACGGCGGAGAAGACGGCGAGATAGCGGCCGCCGGGCGCCGGGGCGGAGGAATAAAAGCGCAGCGTGATCAGACTGGCCATCGAGGCGATGGGGGTGCCGAGACCGCCGACGTTCACGCCCAGCAGCAGCGCGCGCCAGTCCGTCGTGAAGCCGGAGAGCATGGTGGCGGCCGGGACGTTGGAGATGACCTGGCTGAGCAGTGCGGCGGTGCGGTATTCGCGGCCGAGAAGGAGCGATTCAATCAGCCCGCGCACAGCCTCGATGCGCGCGAGGTTGCCCACCAGAACGAAAAAGCAGACAAACGAGGCCAGCAGACTCCAGTCCACGCAGCGAAACAGCGGCCGGTCGAACACCAGCAAAAGCAGCGCCGATACGCCCAGACAGATCCGCCAGTCCAGCGTCCGCATGACCGTGAGCAGTCCCAGCGCGAACAGCAGGCTGTACCGAAGCAGCGCGAAGGGCGTGGCCGACAGCGTGTCATTCGCGCGCGCCGCCGGGACCGCCCCGCCGCGGACCAGCAGCAGCGTAAGCCCCGTCACCAGCGCCAGACACAGCAGCCCCAACGGCAGCACCGCGCGGAAAAAGTCCCCCGCTGTCAGCGCGTAATAGCTGTAAAGATAGAGATTCTGCGGGTTGCCGATGGGAGTGAGAAGACTGCCGAGATTGGCGCCGACGGTCTCCATCACAAGGACGGGCACCACGCGCCGTTCCCGGCCGAACAGCCCCAGCGTAAAGGGGACAAAGGTGATGAGCGCCACGTCGTTCGTAATCAGCATGGACAGGAAAAAGCACAGCAGCACGAGACCCAGTCCCAGCGTCCGGGCGCTTGTCGTGCGCCGTGTGAGCGCGCCGGAGAGCCGGACAAACAGTCCCGCGCCCGAAAACCCGGCCACCGCGGCCATCAGTACGAACAGAACGGTCAGCACCCGGCCGTTGATATACCCGAGATACTCCCGGTCCGGCGGCACGAACAGCATGGAAAGCGCCGCGAGCGCCGCCGCAGCACACAGCACGACATTATGCCGCACAAACGCGCGAAAGGCATACATACAAAATCACATCCCTCACTCAAAACCGGCCGCATGAGTGTAGCACCCGGCCGCCGATTTGGCAAGCGGGCGCCGGGTTTTTATGCGGGGGAACAAAAAACCGGCCGACAGGACGGGTCCTGTCGGCCGGGGTGCGAATCAAGTTGGGAGAGGGGATTAATACATGCCGCCCATGTCGGCGCCGGCGCCGGGGGCTACGGGCGCGGGGGGCTCCTTGATGTCGGTCACAAGGCTCTCGGTGGTGAGGACCAGGGAGGCGACGGAAGCGGCGGTCTCCAGCGCGCTGCGGCAGCCCTTGGTCGGGTCGACGGTGCCGGCGGCGATCATGTCGCAGTAGTCTTCCTTCGCGGCGTCGAAACCGTAGGAGGCGACATCGGAGGAACGGACGCGGTCGAGGATGACAGCGCCTTCCAGACCGGCGTTGAGCGCGATCTGCATGATGGGGGCCTCGAGCGCCTTGGCAATGATGCGGGCGCCGGTGCGCTCGTCGCCGGAGAGCTTCTCCGCCGCGGCGGCCGCGGCCTTGGAGGCCTGGACATAGGCGGTACCGCCGCCGGCCACGATGCCTTCCTCGACAGCGGCGCGGGTGGCATTGAGAGCGTCCTCGATGCGGAGCTTCTTCTCCTTCATCTCGGTCTCGGTGGCAGCGCCGACCTTGATGACGGCCACGCCGCCGGCCAGCTTGGCCAGACGCTCGTTGAGCTTTTCCTTGTCGTAATCGCTGGTGCTGACCTCGATGGCGCTCTGGATCTGGTGGACACGGTCGCGGATGGCGGCGGGGTCGCCGGCGCCGTCGACGATGATGGTGTTCTCCTTAGTGACCTTGACCTGGCGGGCGCGGCCGAGCATGTCGACGGTGGCGTCCTTGAGATCCATGCCGAGGTCGGCGGTGATGACCTGGCCGCCGGTCAGAACGGCGATGTCCTGCAGCATTTCCTTGCGGCGGTCGCCGAAGCCGGGGGCCTTGACGCACACGCAGGTGAAGGTGCCGCGCAGCTTGTTGAGGATGATGGTGGCAAGCGCCTCGCCCTCGACGTCCTCGGCGATGATCAGAAGCTTCTTGCCGGCCTGCACAACCTGCTCGAGGCAGGGCAGGATGTCCTGAATGTTGGAGATCTTCTTGTCGGTGATGAAGATGAACGGATCGTCCAGGACGGCCTCCATCTTTTCGGAGTCGGTGACCATGTAGGGGGTGATGTAGCCGCGGTCGAACTGCATGCCCTCGACGACCTCGGAATAGGTCTCGGCGGTCTTGGACTCCTCGACGGTGATGACGCCGTTCTGGCTGACCTTTTCCATGGCCTCGGCGATCAGGGAGCCGATGAGCTCGTCGCCGCTGGAGACGGTGCCGACGCGGGCGATGTCGCCGGAGCCGGAGACGGGCTGGCTGATGGAGCGGATGGCCTCCACCGCGGCGGCGGTGGCAGCGGCGATGCCGCGGCGCATGACCATGGGGTTGGCGCCGGCGGCCACGTTCTTGAGACCCTCGCGGATGATCGCCTGGGCCAGCAGCGTGGCGGAGGTGGTGCCGTCGCCGGCCACGTCGTTGGTCTTGGTGGAGACTTCCTTGATCATCTGGGCGCCCATGTTTTCAAACGGGTCCTCCAGCTCGATTTCCTTGGCGATGGTCACGCCGTCGTTGGTGACCAGGGGGCTGCCGTATTTCTTGTCGAGAACGACGTTGCGGCCCTTGGGGCCGAGGGTAATTTTGACGGTATCGCAAAGCTTGTCGACACCGCGCTGCAGAGCGGCGCGGGCTTCTTCGCCGTAAATAATCTGTTTAGCCATAATGATGATTCCTCCTTATGTTACTGGACAATGGCGAGAATGTCGCCCTGACGAACGATGGTGAATTCCTCGCCATCGACCTTGACGGTGGTGCCGCTGTACTTGCCGAGCAGAATCTTGTCGCCGGCCGCGACCTCCATGCGGATTTCGTTGCCGTCCACGACGCCGCCGGGGCCAACGGCCACGACCTCGTACATTTCGGGCTTTTCCTGCGCGCCGGAGGAGAGATACAGACCGCTTTTGGTCTTTTCCTCCGCCTCGAGACGCTTGACGACGACTTTGTCAGCCAACGGTTTGAGAGTCATTGCGTAAATCCTCCTGTATATTTTTTTAATAAAAACAAAGTTGAGTGGGTTAGCACTCGAAAAGGGGGAGTGCTAAACTGGTATTATCATAAATCAGTTGCGTCAATTGTGCAAGTGCCGTTTTCTTTATATTTCAACAGAAAGGCGGAAAGTTTGGTAAAAAAGAAAAGAAATGGGTAATGTTCTGCTTTATGCTCCTTTTTTCGGCGTTTTGCGAGAATTTTCGTCACCAAAGAACATAAACAGGTTACACTGCAGCATGCCGTTGTAGAGCTTGCGCTTTTTGTCCGCGGAGCGGCCGAAGTGCTGCTCCAGCTCCGGGTGGGAGGACAGAAGAAACACCTTCCATCCCGGACGGGGGGCGGCGGCGCGGCCGAAGCCGGCGTAAAGCTCCTCCGCCGCGCGGCGGTCCAGAAGACGCTCGCCGTAGGGCGGATTGGTGACGACGACGCCCGCGTCCGCGGGGTAGTCAAAGCGCAGGGCGTCCGCCTGGCGGAGGATGAGATCCTTCGCGACGCCGGCGCGCTCGGCATTGGCGCGCGTGAGCGCCACGGCCTCCGGGTCGAGGTCCGAGGCGAAGATGGCGTAGGCGCCGTGATACTCCGCGGCGCGCGCCTCGTCGCGCAGGGCGTCCCATTGGGCGCGGTCCGCGCCGGCCCAGAACTCCATGGAGAAGTGGCGCATCAGACCCGGCGCCCGGTTGCGCGCGGCCAGCGCGGCCTCGATGGCGAGAGTGCCGCTGCCGCAGAAGGGGTCGCAGAAGGCGTCCCGTCCGCGATAGCGCGCCAGAGATACCATGGCGGCGGCCAGCGTCTCGCGCAGCGGCGCCGCCACATGGCCGGGGCGGTAGCCGCGCTTGAACAGCGGCGTGCCCGTGGTGTCCAGAAAAATCTCGGCCTCGTCCCGGATGACGGAGAACTGCAGCTGATAGACCGTGCCGGTCTCGGGCAGCTGCGTGCAGTGATAGTGCGCGCCCAGACGGACGGCGGCCGCTTTTTTGATAATCCGCTGGCAGTCCGGGACGGAATGGAGCGCGGAGTTGAGACAATAGCCCTTGACGGGGAAGGCGCCGTCCCGGGGGATGTAGTCCTCGAGCGGCAGACGCCGGACGCCCTCGAACAGCGCGTCAAAGGTCGGCGCGGGAAAGCGGCCGAGACTGAGCAGCACGCGCTCGCCGGTGCGCAGCCACAGATTGGCCCTGGCCGCCGCCTCGCAGTCACCGGAAAAGCGGACGCGGCCGTTTTCTGCGCGGACGTCCGCCAGCTTCAGTCGGCGCAGCTCGTCTGCGGCAAGACCCTCCAGTCCGAACAGACAGGGTACGACGAACTCAGTCATTGGCTTCGGGCTCGGTGTTTTCCTCAACCGCTGCGGATTCGGGCTCGGCGTCCGTCAC
>R15__coassemble_2640_pt1 | contig 7549 bp, 7 predicted proteins | sample R15__metabat2_high_PE_040 | metagenome-assembled genome bin R15
GCGGTGTTCGGTCTGGCGGAACAGAAGCAGACTGCGTTTTTGCGGGAAATTGACGAGCTGCCGACGCTGTTGGAGTTTGACGTGGTGTTTGCGTCCGAGGGGACGAGCCCGGAATTGCTGGTCAATATTAATAGGGATGGGGTTGTTCTATGACAAAATTTCAGGAAAAACGAGAAAAATTCTCCCTGTCCGTTCTTCGGCTGCGGGAGGCCGTTTTGGAATGCGAAAAGGGCGCGACGGATATTATGAAGGACGGGTTGATTCAGCGTTTTGAGTTCTGTACGGAGCTGGCGTGGAAGGCTCTGCGGGAATATTTGCTTGACCAGGGGTATGTGGAGCTCAACAGCCCCAAAAGCGTGATGCGCAAGGCATATGCGGATGGTCTGCTGGCCGATGAAACGATGTGGCTGTCTATTCTGGAGGACCGCAATCGCACGTCCCACCTCTACGACGAACGGACGGCGGATGAAATTTTCATGAGGATAAGCAAAAGCTATCTGTCGGGCTTCGAGGCGCTGGCAAAAATTCTGAACAACGCAAGCTGAGGTTTCGCGGTGGTTCCGAACATAAAATCACAGCATCCCCGGATTTTCGATCGATACGGAAATCCGGGGATGCTGCTATGTTGTATGTGGGCCTGATAGTGTTTATACGGCAAAGGAGAGTCGGTAACCGCTCTTTTGTCCCGTGCGGATTTCCTGCTGCTTTTCCCGGGTTACGGGAGTGACTTCCTCCACAAACAAAAAATGTGAAAATAAGTTCCACGCTTCCGCGTTGGCGGTATGTGGGACGGGCTCTTGCGCGGGGCGGGGAAAACCGTTATAATGACGGACGGATCATTGTTTTTCAAGGAGAAGCGGACAGCTATGAATCAGGATACGCTGCCCCGGCTGTTTACCGAACGCACGGGATACGGCGAGTGGCTGCGGTATGTGCTGCCGGGGGTGCTGTCGATGACGGCGGCGTCGTTTTATACGGCGGTGGACGGATTTTTTGTGTCGCGGTTTGTCAATTCCGACGCGCTGGCGGCCATCAACATCATCATCCCGTACAGCAGTCTGATTTATGCCATTGCGATGATGCTGGCCACGGGGGCCGGGGCTTATATTTCCATGGACATGGGGGAGGGCGAGCTCGATCGGGCCTGCGGGCGGTTCACGCTGACCTCGGCGGTCTTGCTGGGGGTCGGGCTTGCGCTGAGCGCGGGGACCGTGGTGTTTCTCGAGCCGCTGCTGCGGCTGCTCGGCTCTACAGAACAGCTGCACCCCTACACCCGGATATACGGGCTGTGCACAGCCGGGACGGTGGTTCCGCTGATGTTCAAGCTCTATCTGGAGCAGATGGTCCGGGTGGACGGGAACACGCGGCTGTCGTCGCGAATGGCCGTGACGGGGCTGATTGCGAATGTCGTGCTCGACGCGCTGCTGACGGCGGTGCTGCCGCTGGGCATTCTGGGCGCGGGGCTCGGGACAATGTTGAGCGTGCTGGGCTCAACGATGATCGGCGTATTTTATTTTACGGGGAAAAAATCCGTCCTGCGGCTGACAAGACCGACGGGCGGGGCGCGCTTTGTGGGGCGCTCGTGCGCCAACGGGGCGTCGCAGTTTATGACGGAGATTTCCACGGGGATTGTGACGCTGTTGTTTAACCTTGTGCTGCTGCGGCGCGAGGGGGAGGACGGCGTGGCCGCGATTACCATTTTGTTTTTCCTGTATTACTTTTTCATCGCGGTGTATATGGGGTTGTGCGTGAGCATGGCGCCGCCCGTCAGCTACAGCCGCGGCGCCGGCACGGCGTGGAAGGAGCGGGAGCTGCTGCGGTATTCACGGCGCACGCTGCTGTGGCTCAGTCCCGGTGTGACGGCGCTGAGCATCCTGGGCTCCGGGGCGCTGGTCGGCATCTTCAGCGCGGACCCGGCGGTGACAGAGCTTGCCGTGCCGGCGAACCAGCTGTTCAGCTTGTGCTATCTGCCGGCGGGGGCAGGCTGCTTTTTCTGCGCGTACCACACGGCGGTGGGACGCGGGAGGAGAGCGGGCGTGCTGTCGATGATGCGGTGTCTGGTATTTCCGGCGGGACTGCTGGCGCTGCTGACGAGGTGGTTGGGGACGGACGGTATCTGGCTGGCCATTCCGGCGGCGGAGCTGGCCGGGCTTGCGCTGTGCGCCGCGCTGCGCGGCGGCGATATTCCGGAAGGAGAGGGAGAGAGATATGTATAACGATTTGTTCACCATCGGGTCGCTGACCATACATGGGTACGGGCTGATGATTGCGCTGGGGCTGATTCTGGCGCTGGCGCTGTCGGACGTGCGGGCCAAGAGGAAGGGGCTTTCCACGGACGCGGTGGAGAGCATGGTGCTCATTGCCATTATCACGGGCTTTCTGGGCGCTAAGCTGCTGTATATCATCGTGCATTTTGGAGATTTTCTCGCCTCGCCGATGAGCGTAATCGGGTCGGAGGGCTTTGTGGCCTACGGCGGGATTATCTTCGGCACGTTCTGCGTGTGGGCGTATAACCGGCGCAAGGGACTGCCCTTTTTGCGCTATTTCGATCTGCTGATGCCGGCGGTGGCGCTGGGGCAGGGCTTTGGGCGACTCGGGTGCTTTCTGGCGGGGTGCTGCTACGGGTCGCCGACAGACAGCGCGCTGGGCGTGGTGTTCCCGGAGGGGAGCATGGCGCCGGCGGGGGTGAAGCTGTGGCCGGCCCAGCTGTTTTCGGCGGGGGGCGACTTTGTCATCTGCGTGATTTTGCTGTGTCTGAGCCGCAAAAAACGGCGCAGCGGTCTGGTCGGCACGGCGTATCTGCTTTTGTATGCCGTGGGACGTTTTGTCGTGGAATTTTTCCGGTCGGACGCGCGCGGTACGGTGGGCGCACTGAGCACCAGTCAGTTTATCTCCATCCTGATTCTGATTTTTGCGCTGGGTCTGCTGGTGGCGCTGAAAAAGCGGCCGGAGGCCGAGACCACGGCGGACGAAGCCGAGGAGGCGGCCGATACGGGAAGCGAGCTTTCCGCGGAGCCCGCCGCGTCGGCCGAGGCGGACGGGGAGCCGATCCCATCCGAGCCGGAACGGACCGAAGAATCCGCGGAGCCGGTTGACGCAGAACCGTCACAGCCGGGGGAATAAGACATAAAAAAAGAGAGACGGGCGTCTCTCTTTTTTTATGTTGTTTCAAAAAGCGGCGTGATGGGACCGGAGTCGATGCGCAGCTGCAGAGGACCGAAGGCCTGGGTGTTCCAGACGGGGCCGCCGCTGCATTCGACGCGCAGGGCGTTGCGCAGATGGTCGAGCGCGACGCGCCGGCCGCCCTCGTTGGGACGGTAGAGACCGAGGGAGAGATAGAAGATGCCCTTCATGATGTTCTCCGTCGGGAAGGAGAAATCCAGGTCGTATTCCCCCGCCGCGGGCAGGGAAAAGGGCTCGGACCAGGCGGTGCCGATGCCGGTGTCGGTCTCCGTCCGGAGCGTCAGACGAAAGCAGAGGTTTTCAAGCGGCTCCCCGGTCTGTACGCGCAGACGCAGACGCAGCGGCTCGCCGGGTGCAAAGACGGGCAGATCCCGGTCCGGCAGCGTCACATGGGTCAGCCGCGCCCGGTCGCCGAGCAGACGGCCGTTGCGGGGCAGATTCCGCAGGTCGGCGTCCGTGCCGTTTTCGCCCAGGGTGCGGTCCATATAGACGGCGATGGCGCGGTCGGGGTCTCCGTCGTAGAGCAGATGCCCTTCGCCCAACACGATGCAGCGGTCGCACAGGCGGCGGATGGTGTCCATGCTGTGACTGACGTAGAGGATGGTGCGGTTTTCCTCCTCCGCCGTGGCGCGCAGCTTGTCCAGACATTTCTGCCGGAAGGCCAGGTCGCCGACAGCCAGCACCTCGTCCATGATGAGAATCTCGGATTGGAGGTGGGCGGCGACGGAGAAGGCCAGCTTGACATACATGCCGCTGGAATAGCGCTTGACAGGAGTGTCGATAAAGGGTCCGATTTCGGAAAAGGCGATGATATTCTCCATGCGCTCGTCGATTTCCCGCCGGGTCATGCCGAGGATGGCGCCGTTCATATAAATATTTTCCCGTCCGGTCATCTCGCGGTGAAAGCCGGTGCCGACCTCCAGCATGGAGGACACCCGGCCGTAGAGATCGATCTCGCCCTTTGTGGGGGCGGTGATGCGGCATAATAGCTTGAGCAGTGTGGATTTGCCGGCGCCGTTCGGGCCGATGATGCCGAGACGCTCGCCTCGGCGGACGGTCAGAGAGATGTCGTCCAGAGCCAGGAAGCGCTGGCCGATGCGGGTGGGGTCGACGCCGAGACGCAGATTGGGGTCCTCCCGGCCGCGGCGGCGTGCCCGGCGGGACTGAAGCTCCTGCTGCAGGGTTTTGGCGCCGAATTCGCCGAGACGGTATTCCTTGCTGACGCCGCGGACGCGGATCGAAATGTCGTCCATCGTGAGCCCCCTCTCAGACCGTGTCGGTGAAGCAGCGCTCCACCCGGTCAAACAGCAGCATGCCGCCGATGGCCGCTGCCAGCGTTACCACGCAGGAGATCAGACCCGGCAGCGGCAGAATCGTGCCCGTGCCAAGCACGGCATAGCGAAACAGCTCCATCGCCGGGGTCACGGGGTTGCACAGCAGCAGTGCGCGAATCGGTCCGTCCGCCACGGCGCTGAGCGGATAGACCACGGGCGTGGCGTACATCCACAGATGCATGCCGAAGCCGACCAGCACGGACAGATCGCGGTATTTGGTGGTCAGAGAGGAAATCAGCACACCGATGCCCATGCCGAGCAGCCCGAGTTCCGCCAGAATCAGCGGCAGCAGCAGCCAGACCCACAGCACCGGACGCACCCGGCCGACAATGGCGTAGATAATCAGCAGTACCAGCACCAGCGTCATCTGGATGCCGAAGCGGGCCAGGGCGTACAGCACCCGTGACACCGGCACCGTCATCCGCGGGAACCATACCTTGCCGAACAGATGCGCGTTGGAGGTGAAGGTGGAGGCGGTCTCCGTGACGCAGGAGGAAAAATACACCCACAGGGCGTTGCCCGTCAGATAAAACAGCAGCTGGGGGACCCCCTCGGTGCTGAGCTTGGCGATGCGGCCGAAGAGAATTACCTGCACAAGACAGGTCAGCAATGGGTTAATAAACAGCCACAGTGGGCCGAGGATGGTTTGCTTATAGGAGACCGTGAAGGTGCGGCGCGTGAACAGGCGGATCAGATCGCGGTAACGCGCCAGTTCCCGCAGATGGAGCGAGGGCCGCCGGCTGTCGGCGGAGATATGCGTATGGACCGGGAGCTCGGACGGATGCGGCACGGCGAAGACCTCCTTTCCCAAAGCGGGGGTTGCCCTAATTGTAACACGGGCGGCCGCCCGGCGCAAGGTGGAAAGGCGGCGCCCCCCCTCTTGACAGCGCCGCCGGGGAGGAATAACCTGTGAGTCGAAAGACAACGGAGGGCAACGGAATGAAGGATACCATGCTGCTTTTTGATCTGGACGGGACGCTGTGGGATTCCGGGGCGACGGTGGCCGCCGGGTGGAACGCCGTGCTGACGGCGGAGCAGCCGGGGCGCGAGGCGCTGACCACGGAGAGCATTCACCGTGTGATGGGCCGCACGATGGACGAAATTGCCGAGACGCTCTTTTCGGAGCCGGACCCCGTCCGCCGGGCGGCGCTGCTTGCGCGCTGCGAGCAAAGCGAGATGGAGTATATCCGCCGGCAGGGCGGCGTGCTGATGCCCGGCGTGCTCGAAACGCTGGAGCGCCTGCGGGAGCGGGGGTACCGGATGGCGGTGGTGTCAAACTGCCAGACGGGATATGTGCCGGCCTTTTTCGAGACAATGGGACTGGGCGGCTTTTTCTGCGACTACGAGGAATGGGGCCGGACGGGCCGCTCCAAGGGGGAGAACATCCGTCTGGTCATGCGCCGCAACGGGTGCGAGGACGCCTGGTACATCGGGGATACGCGGGGCGATGCCCGCGCCGCAAAAGAGGCGGGGATCCCCTTTATCCACGCGGCGTACGGCTTCGGCGAGGTGCCGGGCAGTGTGTATACGCTCGAGCGGTTCGCAGAGCTGGAGGAGCTTTTTGAATGAAAAAACACCAGAGCCGCGCCCCGTCTCGGGGCGCAGCTCTGGTGTAAAAAGGCGAAGGAGAATCAGTCGCCGAATTTGTACTTCATGATCGTGGGATAGGCCTTGTCCACGATGTTGACCATCAGCTTGACAATGCGCATGACCTCGGGTCCGACGGAGTCCATGTCGACAATGGCGTCGGCCTCGCAGACGATGTCGCTGTCCTTGTCGATGCAGAACTTGACCCTGCGGTACTGGTTGTTCAGCTCGTTGCAGACGACCATGCCGGCGGCCTCGCGATCCTTGAAGGGGGTAATCTCAAAGCAACGGAAGGCGATGTCGTCATCGCCGTCCTTGTCGAAGATGACAAGAATTTTGATGGAGTTCATGTTGTCCGCGTTGTAGACGATGCGCAGGACGTTGTCCTTTACCTCGGTGTACTTGATGCCCTGGCGATCCAGGTAGTTTTCGCATGCGCTTTTGTAGTTTGCCATGGTACGACCCTCCTGAAAGAATGAATTCATAAGCGACGGCGGGAGTCCACCGGTTCCTTATTTCATTTATCTTACCATAACTGCAAAAGCGTGGCAAGAGGTTTTTGTATAAAAAATGCCCGCTTCGGAGCGGGAGCTCCGAAGCGGGCAGGGAATGAAAAAACGGAACGCCGAATGAATTTACATCGGGTCGCCCAGAGAGCCGCCGCCGAAGCCGTCGGGCGGCGTGTCGCCCTTGCCGTCGCCGGAGGCCGAGGTGACCGGCGTGGTCTCGGCGGGAGCGGCCTCGACCGCAGCTGTCTCGGCGGGGGAGACGGTGATGGTGCCGTCGGCGTTTTCGGTGACGGTGCCGTTGACGGTGCAGCCGTCCTCCACGGTCAGCGAGGCCAGCACGGAGACCTCCGTCACGTTCCAGACGGCGCCGTTGGTGAGCGTCAGCTCCACGCCCCAGAAGGTGTCATAGCCGTCGGGGTTGAGGATGCACAGGCCGTCCATGTTCTCCTCGCTGTAGGCGTTCCACTCGTCGCAGGTCCAGCTTTCGATGGCGCCGGTCAGCGTGGTGTTGTCAAGCGTCAGACGCAGGGCGCGCTGGTAATCCTGATGGACAAAGTCGCCTGTGACGGTCATATCCTGCAGCGTCACGTCGGAGCCGGGGGCCTCGTCGCCGTCGGCGATGTTGTTGACGTTGGAGTCGGAGTTGATGGTGCACTGCATCAGCACGCCGCTCCAGCTCTCCATCTCGGTGCCGACCAGAAGAATGCTGGCCTGGGCAGACTTGGTCACGAGGCAGGCGCCGGCGTAGTTCGCGACATAGTCGCTCATCTCGCCGGAGAGAAGAGATTCATCGGTCTTGAGCGCGCCGCCCTGCATGTAAAGCGTGGCCTTCTGGCTGTTGCGGGCGCCGGACTGGCCCTGGTCGGGCATGTGGAACTGGACGGCGTCCTGGCCGCCGATGATGCTGCTTTCGAGGACCGCGGCCTCGCCGCTGGC
>R15__coassemble_2816_pt1 | contig 7232 bp, 6 predicted proteins | sample R15__metabat2_high_PE_040 | metagenome-assembled genome bin R15
GCCCCGCAGCGTCTCCACCACCGCGTGACAGTCGACCCCCGCCGCAAAGCCCGGGCCGCAGGCGATGACGAGCGGCGCGTCCGCGAGCGCCGTGCCGATATTGCGTTTGGCAAGAATCGCGTCCACCAGCGCCGCGGGGCGGAGGGCCGGCAGGGCGCGCATCTCCGGGTCCACAAGCACCGCCGCCTCGCCCTGCGCCGCGAGGGCAAGCGCCGCCTCCGCCGTGGGGGCAAGGCGCGCCGTGACGCCCTCGACCGTCCACGTTCCCTCGCGCACCGCCTCGGAAAAGCAGACCATCCGCCGCACGCTCAGCGGCTCGGCCCGCTCCGTCAGCACCACGCGATACCCGCAGCGCGCCAGCCGCACGGCGATGCCCGTCGCGATGTCGCCGGCGCCACGGATGACAACGGGTCCCGTCATGCCTTCGCGTCGCAATAAATGCAGCGATAGATGCGGTGCTCCGCGTCCATCAGCCGAAACACGTGGTCGAGCTCCTGCTCGACGGAGGTGATGCAGCGGGGGTTGCGGCAGCGCAGCACGTTTGTCAGCGTATCCGGCAGCGACACGCCGCGCTTTTCCACCCGCTCGCCGCCGCGGATGATGTTCAGCTTTGCCTCCGGGGCGAGATAGCCGATGAGCGCCTCGTCCAGCGCGAACTCGCCGTCAATCTTGATGATGTCCTTTTTTCCGCTCTGGCGGCTGTGGGCGTTTTTGATGATCGCCACGGAGCAGTCGAGCCGGTCGAGCCCCAGCAGCTCATACAGCCGCATGGCCCGGCCTGCGGGGATGTGGTCGATGACGATGCCGTTTTGGATTGCGTCGATGTTCACAGCGTGCCCGCCTCCTTCAAAAGCTTCAAAATCAGCGCCATGCGCATGTACTTGCCGTTGAGCACCTGCTTGAAATAGCAGGCGCGGGGGTCCGCGTCCACGCCGACGCTGATCTCGTTGACGCGGGGCAGCGGGTGCAGCACGCACATGTCCGCCTTCGCCGCGCGCATTTTCTCGGGCGTGAGGATATAGCTGTCCTTCAGCCGCAGATACTCGTCCACATCCGCAAAGCGCTCCTGTTGGATGCGCGTCATGTAGAGGATGTCGAGCGAGGGCATGGCGCCCTCAAGGTCCGTGGTCTGGGTATAGGGCAGGCCCTTTTTCTTCAGCGCCTCGTTTTTGACATAGCTCGGGAGCTTGAGCTCCTCGGGGCTGATGAGCACATAGTAGATGCCCTCGTAGCGCGACAGCGCCGTGATGAGCGAGTGGACCGTGCGGCCGAACTTCAAATCGCCGCACAGCCCCACCGTCAGCCCCTCAAAGCCGTGCTTTTCCCGGTGGATGGTCAGCAGATCCGCCAGCGTCTGGGTCGGGTGGCAGTGGCCGCCGTCGCCGGCGTTGATTACGGGCACGGAGGCGTTGCTCGCCGCCACCAGCGCCGCGCCCTCCCGGGGGTGGCGGATGGCGATGATATCGGCATAGCAGCTGATGACCTTGGCGGTATCCGCCACGCTCTCGCCCTTGGCGGCGGAGGAGCTGTCCGCGGAGGAAAAGCCGATCACGCTGCCGCCGAGCTCCAGCATCGCCGCCTCAAAGCTGAGCCGCGTGCGGGTCGAGGGCTCGTAAAAAAGCGTGGCCAGCTTTTTGCGGCGGCAGACCTCGCTGTATTTTTCGGGGTTCGCGATGATGTCATAGGCCGTGGCCATCAGCTCATCAAGCTCCGCCACGGAAAAATCCGTCACGTCAATCAGACTTCTCATTGCGCCGCGCCCTCCTGCATCCAGCTCTCGTCCGAGGGGTTGTCGCGGAAGGCCAGCAGCCGCCGGACATCCTCCGGCCGGACATAGCCCCGCTCCGCCGCGACCGCCGCCATGGTGTCAAAGTCGGCAAGACTGTCCGCCCGCACGCCGGCCGCCGCAAAGCGCTCTTGCGCCTTCGCCATGCCGTAGGAGAAGATGCTGACCACGCCGAGCACCTCCGCCCCCGCCTCGCGCAGAGCGTCCACCACCTCAAGCACGCTGCCCCCGGTGGAGATCAGATCCTCGATGACGACGACCCTTTGGCCCGGTTCCAGGCGGCCCTCGATGCGGTTTTGGCGGCCGTGGTCCTTCGCGCCGGAGCGCACATATCCCATCGGCAGCCCCAGCAGATGCCCCGCGATGGCGGCGTGGGCGATGCCCGCCGTGGCGGTACCCATCAGCGCCTCCGCCTCCGGGTACAGGCGCTGCACCGTGTCCGCAAGGGCGTTTTCCACCACATCGCGCACCGCGGGCGCCGTCAGAATCAGCCGGTTATCCGTATAGACCGGGCTGTGAATGCCGCTGGCCCAGGTGAAGGGCTGCTCCGGGCGGAAAAACACCGCCCCGATCGACAGCAGCGCCTCCGCCACGGCGCGGGCCGTATCGGTTGTATTACTCATGGTCGGTTACGCCTCCGTTTCGCAAAATTCGCGCACACAGCGCGCGTAGGCCGCGGCGGGGTCCGCCGCCTGCGTAATCGGGCGGCCCACCACGATGAAGTCCGAGCCCGCTTTGCGCGCCTCGGCGGGCGTCATGACGCGCTTTTGGTCGCCGCGGTCCCCGTCCGCAAAGCGCACGCCCGGCGTCACGGTCAAAAACCCCTCGCCGCACACCGCGTGCACGCGGGCGGCCTCCCTTGGGGAGCAGACCACCCCGTCGAGTCCCGCCTCGCGCGCGTTTTGGGCATAGGCGAGCACCGTCTCGTCCATCGTGCGGTCGATGAGAAGCTCCCCGCGGAGCGCCTCTTCGTCCGTGCTCGTCAGCTGGGTCACGGCGATGAGAAGCGGCCTTGTGCCGTCCGGGCGGGCCAGCCCCTCCAGCGCGGCGGTCATCATCGCGCGGGTCCCCGCCGCGTGGACGTTGACGAGGTCCACATCCAGTCCCGACAGCACCGCCATGGCTTTTTTAACGGTGTTCGGAATGTCGTGCAGCTTCAGATCCAGAAAAATGCGGTGACCCCGGGCGCGAAGCTCGCGCACAAGCGGCGCCCCCTCGGCATAAAACAGCTCCATGCCGATTTTGACAAAGGGCTTGCGCTCCCCAAAGCGGTCGAGAAAGCCGTACACCTCCTCCGCCGAGGCAAAATCGCAGGCCACGATTACGTCCCTGTTCATGTTTTATTCCTCCTCCCCTTTTCCGGAAAGCTCCCGGATGGTCCGGATGCCATAGCGGTCCATGACCGCGGGCAGTGCCCGGATGATATCGCGGCAGACAAAGGGGTCCGTCAGATTCGCGGCCCCCACCTCCACCGCCGTCGCGCCCGCCATCAGCATCTCCAGCACGTCCTCCGCGCTGGAAACCCCGCCGATGCCGACGACGGGGATGGACACCGCCTGCGCCGTCTGCCACACCATGCGAAGCGCCACCGGGAACACCGCCGGGCCCGACAGCCCGCCCGTGCCGTTTGCCAGCAGCGGCCGCCGCGCGCGCAGATCCCACCGCATGGCAAGCAGAGTGTTAATCAGACTCACGCCGTCCGCGCCCTCCTGCTCGCAGGCCCGCGCCACCGCGGCGATGTCCGCGGCGTTGGGGCTGAGCTTGAGGATGACGGGCTTGTCCGTCACGGCGCGCACGGCGCGGGTCACCGCCGCCGCCTGCGCGGGGTCGGTACCGAAGCTCATGCCGCCGCCGTGCACGTTGGGGCAGCTGATGTTCACCTCCAGCCATCCAACCTCGGGACAGGCGGAGAGCTTTGCCGCCACGCGGGCGTATTCCGCCACGGAAAAGCCGCACACATTGGCCATCACGGGCTTGTGAAAGCACCGGCGCAGACGCGGCAGCTCCTCGGCAATCACGGCGTCCACGCCGGGGTTTTGCAGCCCGACGGCATTGAGCATGCCGGAGGGCGTCTCCGCGATGCGGGGCGTGGGGTTGCCGAAGCGGGGCTGCTCCGTCGTGCCCTTGAAGGAAAAGGTGCCCAGGCAGTTGATGTCGTAAAGCTCCGCAAATTCGTATCCGTACCCAAAGGTGCCGGACGCCGGGATGACGGGGTTATCCAGCGGCAGACCGCACAGCGTTGTGCTCAGTCGGTCCATAGCAGCTCCCCCTTTCGAAGCACGGGGCCGTCCCGGCAGATGCGCTTGGGCCCCGCGACAGTCTCGCAGCTGCAGCCCATGCACGCGCCGAAGCCGCAGCCCATGCGCTCTTCAAAGCTGAGCTGGCCCTCGCCCCGGGTCGCGCGAAAGACCGCCCGCAGCATTGCCTCCGGCCCGCAGGCGTAAAAATAGGAATAGTCCTCTCCCGCGGCGGCGTCCGTGACAAAGCCCTTGGTCCCCCGGCTGCCGTCTGCCGTGGCGAGCAGCACCCGCGCGCCGAGCGCCTCGAGCCGGTCCGCCGCCACGATGTCCGCCGCCGTGTTGAACCCCAGCGCCGCCGTCACGCGGCAGCCCGCGGCCGCAAGCTCCTTTGCCAGCCACACCAGCGGCGCCGAGCCGATGCCCCCGCCGAAAAGCAGCGGCGTCCTGCCCGCCGGGGCGATGTCAAAGCCGTTGCCGAGCCCCGTCAGCGTGTCAAGCGCCGCGCCGGTCGAGAGGGCGGCAAGCGCCCGCGTGCCCGCGCCCGCGAGCTTATATAGCAGCACAATCGTGTCCTCCGTCCGTTCGCTGACGGAGATGGGCCGCCGCAGAAAGCGGCCCGCGAGCCGGAGATTGACAAACTGGCCCGGCCGCATCACGGCGGACACATCCCCCGCCAGCACCAGCCGATACGTATCCGCCGCGACAAGCCGCTGCTCGGCGACGGTCAGAAGAACCTGCTTCATCCGTCGATGGTGGAGACCGTCAGCGTCATCTCCTCCAGCACGTCGAGAAGCACCCGCACGGTGTCAAGAGAGGTGAAGGTGGTCACGTTGTTCTCCGTGGCGCAGCGGCGGATGGCGACGCCGTCCTCGTAATGCACGCCGGATAAAATGGCGCGCGTGTTGATGATATAGCTGACATAGCCCGCGCGGATGGAGTCGAGGACATCCTCGCTGCCCTCGCTGAGTTTGCCGCGCAGACGGTTGCGGATGCCGTGCTCGTTGAGGAAGACCGAGGTGCCGATGGTCGCCTCGATGTTAAAGCCCATGTCATAAAACCGCCGCACCAGAGGCAGCGCCTCCTCCTTGTCCTCGTCCGCGAGCGTCACGAGCACCGTGCCGTAGCTTTTCAGCCGCAGGCCGCCCGCCTGCAGCGCCTTGAACATGGCGCGGTGCAGCTTGTCGTCGTAGCCGATGGCCTCGCCGGTGGACTTCATCTCCGGGGACAGATAGCTGTCGAGGCCCTTGATCTTGTGCGAGGAGAAGACCGGCACCTTGACATAGCAGCGATCCTTTTCCTCGGGATAGAGGTCGAACAGACCCTGCTCCTTGAGCGTTTTGCCCAGAATGACCTCCGTCGCGATGTCCGCGAGGGGATAGCCCGTCGCCTTGCTGAGGAAGGGGACGGTGCGGGACGACCGGGGGTTGACCTCGATGATGAAGACGTTGTCGTCCCCGTCCACAATGAACTGGATGTTATACAGTCCCACGATGCCGATGCCGGGGCCCAGCTTTTTGGCGTACTGCAAAATGGTGCCCTTGACCCGGTCGGAGATGGAAAACGGCGGATAGACGCTGATGGAGTCGCCGGAGTGGACGCCCGTGCGTTCCACCAGCTCCATGATGCCGGGGACGAACACGTCGCGCCCGTCGCAGATGGCGTCCACCTCGACCTCGCGGCCGGAGATGTACCGGTCGACCAGCACGGGCTTGTCCGCGTCAAGCTCGACGGCGGTTTTCAGATAGTGGCGCAGCATGGTTTCGTTGGCGACAATCTCCATCGCCCGGCCGCCCAGCACGAACGACGGCCGAACCAGCACGGGATAGCCGATCTCCGCCGCGGCGGCGACGCCCTCCTCGATGCTGGTGACCGCGGTGCCCTTCGGCTGCGGAATGGACAGCGACAGCAGCAGCTTTTCAAAGCTGTCGCGGTTTTCCGCGCGGTCGATGGCGGCGCAGTCGGTGCCGATGATGTTCACGCCCCGGTCCGCGAGCGGCTGGGCCAGATTGATGGCGGTCTGGCCGCCGAGGGAAGCGATGACGCCCAGGGGCTTTTCATAGTCGATGATCGCCATCACGTCCTCCGGCGTGAGGGGCTCGAAATAGAGCTTGTCCGACACGGTGTAGTCCGTGGAGACGGTCTCGGGGTTGTTGTTGATGATAATCGCCTCATAGCCCGCGCGGCGGATGGTCTGCACGGCGTGGACCGTGGAATAGTCAAACTCCACGCCCTGGCCGATGCGGATGGGTCCGGCGCCGAGGACGACGATTTTTTTCTTATCGGTACGGACGGACTGGTTCGGAAGCGGGGCATAGGTGGAGTAGAGATACGGGATATACACCCCCGTGTGCAGCGTGTCCACCATGCGAAAAACCGGCGTCAGACTGTTTTCTCTCCGGAGGGCGAAGACCGCAAGCTCCGTCATGTCCCAGAGCTTCGCGATATACCGGTCGGAAAAGCCCATTTCCTTCGCCGCCCGCAAAAGGGCAAGCTCGCCCTTTTTCTCGCGCAGCGCGCCCTCCATCGCGACGATGCGCGCGAAGGCCTCCAAAAACAGCTCCGTGATGCTCGTGACCGCATGCAGTTTTTCGACCCCGACGCCCAGCCGCAGCAGCCGCGCGATGGCGTAGACATTGTCGTCCCGGAACTCGCGGATATACTCGAGCAGCTGCTCCTCGTCCATGGACTCGAATTTTTCGCTCCACAGGTGGAAGACGCCGGTTTCCAGCGAGCGGATCGCCTTGAGCAGACTTTCCTCCAGCGTGGTGCCGATGCCCATGGCCTCGCCGGTGGCCTTCATCTGGGTGCCGAGCACGTTCGGCGCGCCCGCGAATTTGTCAAAGGGGAAGCGCGGCAGCTTCGACACGATGTAGTCAAGCTGCGGCTCCCGGTCCGCGGTGCCGCCCGCCACGGGGATTTCGTCCAGGTGCATGCCGACGGCGATTTTGGCCGTGACGCGGGCGATGGGATAGCCGCTGGCCTTGCTGGCAAGGGCCGAGGATCGGGACACGCGGGGGTTGACCTCGATGACCCAGTATTCCCGCGTCTCGGCGTTATAGGCGAACTGCACATTGCAGCCGCCCTCGATCCCGAGCGCGCGGATCAGACGCAGCGCCGCCGCGTTCAGCATGGTAAGCTCGTCCTTATCCAGGGACAGGATGGGCGCGACGACGATGCTGTCGCCGGTGTGGACGCCGACGGGGTCC
>R15__coassemble_2844_pt1 | contig 7185 bp, 6 predicted proteins | sample R15__metabat2_high_PE_040 | metagenome-assembled genome bin R15
GTTTACCACCGGGACCTTCACGACCGCCCCGGAAACGCTGTCCCACTCGTAGGTATACGCCTCCTCCGTGGACAAGGAGACCAGCTTGCCAAGATCGATATCGCTGTCGTATTCCGATGCCAAATCCCCGATTGCAAGACAATCCGGCAGCGGGGAAACGGTATCCTCCGCCAGGAAGGTGATGAGCGTGCTTTGCGCATCCAGAGAGCCGGCAAGGGCCTCGGAATCATCGTTCCCCAGCATTTTCCACGCGGCAAAAGCCAGCGCCACGAGCACAATCAGAATAATCAAAATATCAATCACATTCAGCTTACCGAAGAGTTTTCCGTTTTTCATGCCTCTTCCTCCTAAAACAGCAGAATCACTGCGGTATCCCGCATACAACAATACAGTTTGCAGTATAATCCAAATCCACAACCAGAGCAAGCCAAAAAAACAGGCACGGTCCGGCAGACCGTGCCCTCAAGCGGACGCAGCGGGTATTTCAGTGCCAGGTGCAGCCCTCGTCGCCGGGCAGCACCACGTCGTCCCCGGTGAACCAGACGGAAAATTCGCCCGTGCACAAAAGGCGGTTTTCCTCGTCGCGGACCTCCGCCGCAATCAGACCCGTGCGGCGGCCGATGCGGATCACGCGGCTCTCCGCCGTCAAAACGCCCTCCGACACCGGGCGCAGATAGTGGATGTCCGCGCTCTGGGTCAGCATACTGCGCCCGGTGGAGGCCGCCGCCACCCCGGTCACCGCGTCGCACATGGCGAAGAGCAGACTGCCGTGGGCCACGCCCTGTGGATTGCGTCCGTTTTGGGTCAGCGTCACCTTGCACACGCAGTGTCCCTCCTCCACCACGGGAAAGGTCAGCCCGTTATAGAGGTTGAAGTTCTCCGCCGTGTTCATATAGTTCTGAAATCGTTGTAAATCCATTTTTGTTCTCCTTCTGTTTATGTCAACACACGATACCGCGGGCGGCTGCCATAATCGGTGCGCAGCAAAAGCCCCAGCTCCGTGAATTTCAGCACAAAGGCGCGAATGGTCGCGTAGGCGGCGGCGCCGCAATCCCGTTCCAGCTGCTTGGTGGAAAATTCCCCTCTGCCGTAATGGGAAAGGACAAACTCCCACAAGGCCGCCTCTTTTCTCGTTATGCGGCCCTCCCGCAGGGCGCATCGATAGCGCTCTGCGGCGGAATCGGCCGCCCGGTCGTCACGAAGCCGATCGTACACATTTTCCGTAAAATAACAAAGAAACGGCGCCGCATCGATTCGACCGCTGATAAGCGCATTATCCTCCACCTGCCGGAAGGCTTTGTAATACCTGTTTTTCGTTTCGCGAATATAAGCGGAAATCGGTACAAACAGCGCGGACGGATACCCACACTGCACCAGGTACCAAAGCTGCACAAGTCTTGCTGTGCGGCCGTTTCCGTCAAAATAGGGATGCAGGTACGCAATATAAAAATGAATCAGCGCTGCCTTCACCATATCATCCATTGGCGACGGCTCACGGATAAACGCCATAAGCTCGGCCATGTATTCCGGAAGCCGCGCATGCGCAAGCCCTTCATGCTCTACATTCTGCCCGATCACAAACACGCTGTCGTGCCGGTAATACCGCCCGGGCAGCAGGCGGTTTTCCGGCGGAAGATACTCGCCCACCGTCAACCGGTAAAGCGTGTATAAATTCTCCTCGGTGATGGTATTTTCGGAATTTCCGATAAATTCCAGCCCTTTTTTCATGCCGAAAACACGCGCCTCCTCCTCATTGGTCGGAGCGCAGCCCTTTAAAATCCTGTGGATGACATCGCGCGAGGATTCGATGTTCTCGATTTTTAAGGAGGAATAGATTTCCTCCTCCATGGCGTCCGAACCGAAGACCTCCCCGTCGAATCGCGGCGTAAGAAGAACGCGCATCGCTTCCTCGCTTCCCCGCGGCCAAAAATCGGAATAAACCAGTGGTCGACCGTTGAAATCCCGAATGGACAGCGGCACATAAAGCTGCTCCTCCGCAAGGCGCAAAAATTCCGTAACCGCTGCCGGGGAATATTTATACTGCAGCTTTTTCAGATTCAGGCAATCGGAATCCTTCAGCATCGCCGCGAATACAGACGCGTCCAGACACATCACCCCCCACAAGAGCCATTATTGATATCAACTGATATCAATTTGTATCAATCATACCGCAACAAAACACAAAAAGCAACCCGATCTGCCGTCCCGGGGAATAAATTCCTGGGGGAATTTCAATTTACACACAATTTAGGGCAACACCGCATAAAAAACAGGCACGGCCCGGCGGCCGTGCCTGTTTTTTGGCGGAGGCGGTGGGATTCGAACCCACGAGACCTTGCGGTCTACCTGATTTCGAGTCAGGCCCGTTATGACCACTTCGATACACCTCCGCGTGTTCGAGCGGACAACGCACACTATACCATTTTCAAAAAGCGCTTGTCAAGTCATGGAGAGGGAGAATCGGCGGAAGGGGCGCCGCGGTGCAGCTCTTCCTCCTCCAGAACGCGGTAGGCCACCTTGCCGACCAGCGTTTTGGGCAGCTCGTCGCGGAACTCGATGTCATAGGGCATGGCGTAGCGCGCGATATGCTCGCGGCAGTAGTCCATCAGTTCCTTTTTGGTCTGCTCGCTTGGTTCCACGCCCGCCTTGAGCATGACAAAGGCCTTGACCTTCTGCATGCGGTAGGGGTCCGGCACGCCGATGATGCAGGACATCTGCACCTTTTCGTGCGCGTCGAGAATGTTCTCGAGCTGACCGGGGTAGACATTGTAGCCCGAGGAGATAATCATCCGCTTGGCGCGGCCGCGGAAATAGATAAAGCCCTGCTCGTCCATCATGCCGAGGTCTCCCGTATAGACCCAGGTCAGCCCGTCGGCGTGGCGGCGCAGCGTCGCGGCCGTTTCCTCCGGCGCCTCGGCATACTCAAGCATGACAGTCGGCCCGGACAGAAGAATCTCGCCCTCCTCGCCGTAGGGAAGCTCCCGGTCCGTGCCCGGCTCGACAATCTTGATATACGTATCCGGGAAGGGAATGCCGATGCTGCCCTCCTTGAACATGGTCGGCGGGGTCAGACAGCAAGCCGTGACGGTCTCCGTCGTGCCGTATCCCTCGCGCACCTGAATGGTCGCGTGGTGGTCATAGAGGAAGCGGTCGAATTTCTTTTTGAGCTCCACGGACAGACTGTCGCCACCGGAGAACACCCCCTTGAGACAGCTCAGATCCGCCTTTTTCATGCTGTTGACCCGCAGCAGCGCCTCAAAGAGCGTGGGCACGCCCGCGATGAAGTTGCAGCGGTATTTGGTAATCAGGCGGGCGTAGCTGTCCGCCGTGAAGCGCGGCACCAGAATGCAGCGGCCGCCGTTGAAGAGCATGGAGTGAATGCACACGCCCAGTCCAAAGCCGTGAAACAGCGGCATCGCCGCCAGCATGCGGTCCCCCGGGCGGAACATGGGGTTCGTGGCCGTAATCTGCTGGGCCAGGGCGTTGAAGTTGCGGTTGGTAAGCACGATGCCCTTGGTCGTGCCGGTCGTGCCGCCGGAATAAAGCACCACCGCCGCATCCTCACCGCGGCGGGGCACGCTGTAATTCCAGAAGCAGGCCTTGCCCAGACGCAGAAATTCCTTCCACCGGATGACGGGGGCATCGGCGGGAATGCGCTGGATTTTGCGCCCCTCGGTCAGCATATAGCCCGCCCGGACCGGCCGGGACAGCGCGTCCTTGATGGAGGCGATGATGATGTTGACCACTCCGGTGTTCTGGCGGATGCGCTCAAACTTGGCGTAGAACTGGTCGAGCGTGATGGCCGTGACGGAGCCGGATTTGTTGAGATAGAACTCGATTTCCTTCTCCGCCGACAGGGGGTGAATCATGTTGGCAATGGCGCCGATGCGGTTGACGGCATAGAACATGCAGATGGCCTGGGGGCAGTTCGGCATGGCGATGGTCACGCGGTCCCCCTCCCGCACGCCGATGGTCCGCAGCGAGCGGGCGCAGCGGTTCACGTCCTGCACGAGCTTGCGATAGGTCGTGGACCGCCCCATAAAGTCAAAGGCGATACCGTCCGGATAGCAGTCCGCCGTGCGGGCCAGCGCGTCATACATGGACCCGTCGTAATACTCCATGTGCATGGGGATGTCCCCCATGGAGGACGCCCAGGGTGTTTTGGCTGTGATCGGTTCCATCAATACTCCACCTTCTCCCCCAGCGGGCGCTCGAGCAGCTCCGGCTCGGCCAGAAGTCGGCGCAGCAGACGCATGGTTTTGGAATAATAATACCCGTCGGCAATGCGCTCGTCGATGGTCAGACCCAGATCGATGCTGTCGCGCATGGTCACGGTGCCGTCCGGCTCATAGAAGGGGCGCGGCTTTTTCTCCCCAATGGCGCAAAAGACGCTGTTCGTACCCCAGTTGGTCAGATGATGATACCCGGAGTGAAGGCGAATGGAGCCGAGGTTTGTCAGCACCACCGAAGAATAATACGGGTCGGAGGCAATCAGCGATGAGGGCACCCAACCGTGCCGGTCCAGCACGCGGATTACCGCCACAATGGCCTTGGACAAAAAGCGGGGCATGCGGTTGAAGATATCCATGCTCTGCGAGGAGCTGTCCAGCTTGTCGCTGCGGCAGGAGGAAATCTGGCGATAGATGGCGTCGTGCAGCGTGTCGATGGTGTCCGTCTCCGTGCTGTGGAGGAAAGCCAGCGCCTCCGCCCCGTCGTCCGCAAAGAGCTTTTTGACGACGAAGGAGGCCGTAATCTCGTTGCGCTGATAGATATTTTTGTTGGCGATGAAGCGGTTCATCTTCGGCCGGAGCGTCAGCGTTTTGAGCATGGCCGCGACGATTACCTGAAAGAGATTGTACTCATACTCCGGGCCGGCGGCGTTTTTGGTCTCGAGCCAGCGGTTCACCGCCGTCAGATCGATGCGCTCGGAAATGAACGCCTCGTTATCGCAGCGGTTTGGGTACAGCAGCGGCACGATAAAATGCATGGGGTCCAGCTTGCGCAGCAGGACGCCATCCTTCCGATCTCCGGGTTTGCGGCCCATGAAAGCATCTCCTTTTTGGGACGATACCGTCCGATTGATTGGATACACGGATAGTATACGCCTTTGTTTTCTTTTTGACAAGAAAAAACCAATCCACCTTCCCCTGCGGCGAACAAAAAATCGGAAAAAAGGACCGTCCCTTTTTCCGATTGTCCCTTTTTCCGATTTTTCCAATATTCGGTTATAGCGATACGCGGATGAGCTCGGCCATTCGGTCTCCGCCGGTCAGACAGTAGGAAAGCGTTCCCTCCGCGCAGTCCGGGGTGCAAAAGCGAAACGCGCGCTCGTCCGCCGGATAGTCAACGCGCCATTCACTCCCCTGCCGCCGCATGACAAAGCGGTCAAAGCCGAGCTGCAGCCCGGCGCCGAGCGTTTTGGAAAAGCTCTCCTTCAGCGTCCACAGACGGAAAAACAGCTCTTCCCGCACCTCCTCCGGCGCTCCGCGCAAAAGCCGCGCCTCATCGGGGGCAAAAAAGCGCTCCGCCACACGCAAATCGGCGTGGCGTTCCGTCTCCACGTCGCAGCCGTTTTCGTGCCCGGACAGCAGACAGACCGCGATTCGGCCCGCGTGCGAAAGATTGAAAAACACATCCTCACGCCCGGCAAGATAGGGCTTGCCCTGTTCCCCAAGGCGCAGCGCGCGCTGCCCGGCCGGGACCCCGGCGTCGTCCAGCGCCCGCTCCAGCAGCAGTCCCGCCGCGGCGGATAGACATTGATCCTCCCGCCGGCGAAGACGCGCAATACGCTGCTGCCGCTCCGGCGGCAGCCGGGGGATAAGCGCCTCCAGCCGCCCCTCCGCCATCAGAGCGTCCGTGTTCGCCAGATACAGGCGTGTCGCGATGCTCACAGCTCGTCCGGCAGCGCGCGGGAGAACATCCTCCAGCACACGCAGGCACCGGCCGCCGCCGCAAAGGCAATCACCGGCCATACGGCAAAGACAAAATACCGTGTACCGAGCTCGCCCGCGGCAATCCACTGGGCCAGCATCGCGCCGAAAAGATACCCGCCCGTAAACCCGACCGCCGCATACGCCGTATGGAACGTGGTCTCCAGCGTGCGCACGCCGTCGCAGACAAGGAAAATCACACTGAGCGTCAGCAGCAAAATCAGCAGCAGACAGGCAAGCTTGATGCCGACAAACCAGTTGTGCAGATGGCGGTAGGCATGAAAATAGCCCCCCGACAGGTTATTGACCAGCTGATACAGTTCGTCCATATGCCCCAGTCCCAGGAAGAACAGCCGGCACAGTCCCACCGGCGTCACGCGCAGATTCTTCACCACGGACGCCGCCGAGGAGAGAAAATCCGCCGGGTCAAGCCCGGCCTGCTCCAGCTCGTCGCGCAGCTGCAGCGCCAGCTCGCCGATTTTGTCCTCCCGCCAGAAGACCTCGTACGGATTGGCGGCCAGGGTGGCGAGGATGTCCTTCAGCTCGCCGGAATCGAGATTCAGACTGTTTTCCACCAGAATGACGGAATCCTCCGAGATGGTGAACACGGGCAGAAACAGGCTCACAAGGGAGAGCACGCCAAGCACCAGACTGACAATCCGCCAGACGGCCATGTTTTTCATGTCTCTTCCCCCTTTCAAACAAGAAAATAGTCTAGGCAACACCGCATAATTCTGGTGTGTAAGATGCGTCGGGAAATTTTTCGGCAGATGAAACAAAAAGCGCAGGGAATACTTTGTGTATTGCCGAGCATTTTTGTGAAAGCTGCCGGAAATATTTCCAAGCAGATTATGTGCCGAGAATTGTGCGGTGTTGCCTTTATTAGTAGTATATCACAATCCCCGCAAACGAACAAGGGCCGCCCGCGGGCGGCCCTTGGCATGGTTGGGGTGGAATTACTCGGCCTTGCCGAAGTCGCGGTCGGCGGCGTCGGCGGCCTTGATGTTGCGCATCATGGCGGTGGCAACCAGACCGATGATAATAATGATGAACAGGATGAGGTAGGCAAGATTCGCCTTGCCGGCCTGAATCAGGGCGGTCATCATCATCGCGGCAACCGCGGAGGGAATCAGCTGGATGGCCATGATGACACGGTTGGCAGACTGATACTCGCGGCGGCCGTACATAGAGGCCGTGATACACGGGTGCATGGTGGGCACGCCGCCCGTCATGCAGGCAACGCCGAAGCCCCACA
>R15__coassemble_2856_pt1 | contig 7172 bp, 6 predicted proteins | sample R15__metabat2_high_PE_040 | metagenome-assembled genome bin R15
CCCTCGACGTTCAAAGAGCCGTCGCCGCCGATGGTCATGGCGCAGCGGGCGCGCAGCGCGGCGCCGGAGGGCTCGTCCTCCTCCGTTGTGTCCGCCGCCTCCGTGTCGTCGGCAGCGGGTTCCGCTTCGGCCTCCGATTCGTCCGGTTCGGTCGAGGACGCCGTGTCCTCCGCCGTCTCGGCAGCGGCTTCTTCCTCCTCGGCCGGGGCGCCGCTGATGAGCGTGTTTTCCGACCCGGGGGCCAGCAGCACGGTGGCGGAGGCCGCCGTCTTGATGTACAGTGCCTCGTCGTCGGGGTTTGTGATGGACAGACCGTCCAAAATCAGCGTGACATCGTCCTCTTCGTCCGCCTTGACGATGACGCGGCCGGCCGTCAGCGTGCCGGACAGGCGATACACGCCCGCCGCCTTGATGACCAGCTCGTTATCCTTCCACTCCATCCCCTTGCCGCGCAGGGAGGGCGAGGTATCGTCCAGCACCGCAGTCGCGTCCGCCTCGGGCAGACCGTCCGCGCTGTCGCTCTCCGGCGCGCAGCCGGACAGCAGTCCCAATGTCATAACCAGCGCCAGCAGCGCCGGGAGCATGCGTTTTTTCAAAAAAATCCGTCTCCTTTTATCGTTCGGTACCGCCATACCATAGCACCGAAACCAAAACATTGCATTAAAATGCGGTAAACAGTTTATAAACATCCATGCCGACCTTGACGCGCAGCTATGCATGGAAGGTCTGGGCATGGATGTTCTCTTCCACGAACTGCGGCCGCCCCGTAAGGGCGAGAAGTTCCGGTATCCTTGTTGTTTCGGATGAATCGACCCGCTCAGCGATTGATGAAATACAGACCGCCCAGACACAGCACGATGCCCGCGGCCTTGCTGACGGTGATGGACTCGTGATACAGCGCGTAGCCGATGACCACCAGAATCGCCGCCAGAATCGCCGCCTGCACAATCTGCAGCGAGCTGACGGGCCAGCCCGCCTTGTAGGCATAGATGGTGCCGACCTCCAGCCCGACGATGACCACGCCCAGCACGTAGGGAGCCCAGTTCATGTGCGCGTATTCCCGCAGAAGATTGCCACCGCGATTGAGCGCAAAATACAGCACGGCGCTGGCCGCCGCGCCCACCAGATAGGTAATCGTCAGCGAGGCCAGGGGATCCACGTCCCCGGGCAGGGACTTGGCGCAGATTTGGTACATGGTATTGGATACGACAATCAGGGCCAGCGGCCAGAGATAGGCAAGCATTGTTTTCTTCCTCCGTTTCATCATAACCGAAAAAGTATAGCACACCCGTCGCCAAATCACCACCCCCCCACAACCGTCCGACACGCGACTGCCCGCGATAATTTCATAGACAGCAGACAAAAAGTGTGGCATAATGACAAAAAGAAAACAGGCGGCCCCGTCCGACGCGGCCGCGCCGGAAAGGAACAATCGATGGACACCCGCGCTCTTTTCGCCTCCAAGCTTGCGCAGCAGGCTTTTTTCGAAGAAAACAACATCCCCGCGCCGCGCCGCTTTCCGGAGGGGTGCGAGCCGTATATCGTCCGGCCGGACCGTGGCGCGGGCGGCATCGGCATCTGCAGCGTGGATGACTATTGCGAGGCCGGAGGCGCCGTGAACGCGGGCTTTCTGGTCCAGGAGGAGCTGGAGGGTCCGGTCTACCTCAAGACAGCCGAACAGACGGACGGCGGCGTAACGCTCGGCCCGACCCGGCGTCTTGCGCGCGGCGTCCGCTACGCCCGCGGAGCGGAGAGCGTCTCCGACCTGAATGACGTCGAGGAGGAGGCCCTCGCCGCGCCGGTACGGCGGCTGGCAGAGCTTCTCGCGCCGACGGAGCGCATCGAGGTCAAGCTGCTGCGTCACGACGGGCGGTTTTACGTGCTGTCCGTGGATGAGGGCTGACCGACCTCCGCCTCCCGCAAAAAAAGACAACCAAACGAAAAAAACATAAAGGACGGTGCACCCCCATGTATCAGATCAAAAGCTCCTGCTCCGGCTGCCACGCCTGCGAGCTGAACTGCCCGGTCGGCGCCTGCTATTACGACGGGCCGCAGTACCAGATCGACCCCGACAAATGCATCGGCTGCGGCACCTGCTACGAAATCTGCCCCACCTGCTCGGTGTATGACACGGAGGCGAAGCCGGCGGCCGCGGCGCATGACCCGATTGTCAAGCAATGCGATGTGGTCGTGTGCGGCGGCGGCGCGGGACTGATTACGGCCGTGCGCGCCGCGCAGAGCGGCAAGCGCGTGATTCTTCTGGAAAAAGCGCGCAAGGTCGGCGGCGACATGAATCTGGCCCACGGCTTTTTCCCGGTGTACAGCAAGGTACACGCCGAGGAGGGACTGGAGGACATCCGCGAGGACGCCGTGCGCGACCTTGCCGCCAAGACCGACGGCGTCATCAGCGAGGAGCTGATGCGCACGGCGGTGTACGCGACAAGCGCCTTTGCCGACTGGCTGATGGATTTCCCCGGCGCCCGCGAAGCCTTCCCGCTGGAGAAATTCGGCGAAAAGCGCGCCATGGGCCCCATCTACGGCTCGGCCATCTTCGGCTTCCCCAAGCGCATCGAAAACCCGGACAGCACCGACCCCTCCATCGGCCCCGGCTGGATGGGAACGTTTATCAAAAACGCCATGCTGCGCGAGATTGAGGACGAAAAGCTCCCCGTCGAGATTCTGACCGAGACCCCGGCGGAGCATCTGCTGACCGGACCCGACGGCGCGGTGGTCGGCGTGCTGGCGCGTGACCCGGGCGGCGTGGTCGAGATTCACGCCGGAGCCGTGGTGCTGCTGACCGGCGGCTACGGCGCGAGCGACGAAAAGCTCACGCGCTTCTTCCCCGATTTCTTTGAGGGCGGACGCCCCGTGACGCGCTTTACCATTCCCTCCAACACCGGCGACGCCATCGACATGCTCGAGGAGCTGGGCGTGCACCCGGATACGGAGCGGATGTTTGTGTCCAATTTCGGCCCGGCGCACCACCCGTACAGCTATGCGCTCTATCGGCTGCTCGACCACCCGACAGCGCTGGATGTCACGATGAACGGCACGCGCTTTTTCGACGAGAGCACCGGACTGCACGGCTCCTACCCCAAAATCAAGTGCGGACCGAAGCAGATCATGTGGGGCATCTTCACGCAGAAAAACATCGACGACGTGATGGCGGAATTCCTCTCCGACCCCACGCTCGCGGACGAATACAACTGCTACGAAAACTACCAGAACGACCTCGACCGCGAGGCCGCTTATAAGCTTCCGCCCGTCATGAAGGCCGCGACATTGGAGGAGCTGGCGGGCAAGCTCGGCATCCCGGCGGAGGCGCTGGTCGGGACCATTGCGGACTATAACCGCTTCTGCGAGCAAGGCGCCGACACCGACCAGGGCAAGGCCGCTGCCTTCCTGCGGCCGCGGCGCGCGGAGGACGGCCCGTGGTACGCCATCTACGGCCAGATGTTCTCCGAGTGCTCGGCCGGCGGCGTGCAGGTCAACGGCCGCTGCCAGGTGCTGCGGGACGACGGCACGCCCATCCCCGGTCTTTACGCCGGCGGCAACGCCACGGGCGCCATGCACCGCCGCGACAAGCTGGCCGTGGTGTCGGAGCTGACCTGGGCCGTGGCCTCCGCCTGGCAGTGCGCCGAGGAGATCTGCGGTCGGTAATTCTATGCATAAACAAACGCGGGAGTCGGACGAGACATTCGTCCGGCTCCCGTTTTTGCATGTTTCACGGTGGCTTACAGCAGCTTTTGCAGCACAGTGAAGAGCTCCGCGGTATCGATGGGCTTGGCGATGTGGGCGTTCATGCCGGCCGCGAGAGAGCGGCTGACGTCCTCGTCGAAGGCGTTGGCGCTGAGCGCCACGATGGGAATCGTCCTCCCCTGCGGCAGAAGACGGATGCGGCGCGCTGCCTCCAGTCCGTTCATCCTCGGCATTTGAATATCCATCAAAACCAGGTCAAACTCATCGCCCTTGCCCTGCGCGATGCGCTCCACGGCCCGCGCGCCGTCGTCCGCCACGGTTACCTCAAATCCGGCGTCCGTCAGAATATCGACGGCGATTTCCTGGTTCATCTCGTTGTCCTCAACCAGCAGCACACGGCGCCCCTCCGGGCAGAAGAAGCCCGTCGGCTCCAACGTCGGCTCCGCAGCCGCCGGTGTGCCGGTGGGTTCAAAGGGCAGCGTAACGGCGACCTCGGTCCCCCGCCCCGGTTCGGAGCGCACCGTGATGCTGCCCTCCATCAGATCCACCAGATTTTTCACAATGCTCATGCCGAGACCGGTGCCCTCGATGCGGTTTTCGGTCACGGTCCGTTCGCGGGAGAAGGGCTCAAACAGATGCTGCGCAAACTCCGCGCTCATACCGATGCCGGTGTCCGTCACGGTAAAGCGATAGGAGTTTCTGCCCTCGCGGCATTCGTCGAGCTGTTCGGCGGTCAGTGTGACACAGCCGCCCGACGGCGTATATTTGACGGCATTGCTCAGGATGTTCAGCAAAATCTGGTTGAGGCGGCCGGTATCCGCCATCACGTCGGCCTCGCGCAGCGCGTCGTCGACCAGCGTCAGCCGCACCCCCGCCGTCTCGGCCGTCGAGGAGAGGATGGTCATCAAAGTCTCCGCCGTCCGACGCAGATTGCAGGGCTCCTCCTCCAGCACCACGCGGCCGGATTCGATGCGGGACATATCCAGCACCTGGTTGATCAGCTCCAGCAGATTGCCGCCGGCCACGGCGATTTTGTCAAGGCATTCCTGCACCCGGGTCGGGTCGTCCGCGTGCTTTTTGGCCATCGCCGTATAGCCCAGAATGGCGTTCATCGGCGTGCGGATGTCATGGGACATGCTGCTCAAAAAGGCGGTTTTGGCCCGGTTGGCGCTTTGCGCCATGACAAGCGCCGTGCGCAGACGCTCGTTTTGCTCCTGCTCCTCACGCACCTCGTCGTCGCGCAGCGCGTAGCCGACGACCAGCCGGTGCGGCGTCTCGTCAACCCTTTCGGACTTGACCAGCAGCTGCTCCATCCATTTGTAGCTGTCGCCGAAGGAGCGGCGGAAGCGGAAGCGGTCGGATTTTTTGTTTGCGAGCAGACGGCGCAGATAATCCGGGTTGTTGTAAACCCGCAGCCGTTCCCGGTCCTCCGGGTAAACCAGCCCCCTCGGTAAAGGCGCGCATCATATCGTAGTAATTGTCGTTTTCCTCGATATAGCGGCGCACCAGATCCAGCAGCCCGGTGGAAAAATGCACACGGTATTCCCCGGTGTCCAGATTGACATAGTACAGCGCGGAATAGTCCGAGGCAAGACTTTCAATCAGCTCATAGTTTTCGCGCTCGAGGCGGACATCCTCCGCAAGGTCCGTAATGCGAAGGGCCGTGTGATCCTCCTCGGACCGGGCAAAGGCGATAAAGGTCATGATCAGCACCGCCGCCTGTCCCTCGCGGCGTTCCGCCACCTGGACCACGCTGCGACGCCAGGTTTTGACCGCGCCGGTCAGCCGATAGACATACTCAAAACGGTCCGTCTCGGACAGATAGCCGCGCGCCCCCTCGATGGTGCAGAGCGTCTGCCAGTGCGAGCGATACTCCGGCGCCACGCGGCTGACATACTCTCGAATCAGCTCGGTATAGCAGCCCTCCTCCGCGTCGGTAAAGCCGGAGTCGGGGTTGCGAAACACCAGACGGAAGCGGTCATGCTCCAAATCGAGCAGATATACCGTCGCGTATTCTCTTTGCAGCCGGTCGGATACCAGGCGCTCCGCCATCTCGCGGTCGCCGTTCATCCAGTCAAAGCCGTGCCCGTTCATTGCCAACCCCCTTCCCCCGCCTCGCGTTTTGTCGGCAAAAGCGCGCAAAGCAGGACTGTTTTAATCTGTATATTGTATCATAGCCTTCTCAAAAAGGCAATCCGCGGCCCCGGCGGTTGAAGGACGCTGTTTTCCGTGCTATAATCCAAAAAAATCTCCGCCACAGGGGAGAAAGCAGGGATAATTATGTTTGATTCCATCGGATTTATCGGCTGCGGCAATATGGGCGGGGCGCTGCTGCGCGCGCTGGCCGGGACGGAGGCGGGACAGGCTCGCTCGCTGTTCGTTTCCGGCAAAGGGCGGGAACGGGCCGAGGCTCTCGCCAATCGGACCGGCGCCGCCGTGAGCGACAACCGGACCATCGCCGCGCGCTGCTCCATGATTTTCCTGGGCGTCAAGCCGCAGGTCATGCCCGCCGTGCTTGCGGAGCTCCGCGACACGTTTGCCGCGCGCGCGGACCGCTTCGTGCTTGTCTCGATGGCGGCCGGGCTGACCACGGACGCCATCCGCTCCCTTGCGGGCGGCGCGTATCCCATCATCCGCATCATGCCGAATCTTCCGGTTTCCATCGGCGCCGGGACCACGCTTGTGTGCGCCGCGGACGTCGACGAGAAGGAACTTGCCGCCTTTGCCGCGCTGATGGCGGGCAGCGGCGCGCTGTGCCCCGTTCCGGAGGCGCAGATGGATGCCGCGGGCGCCATCTCCGGCTGCGGCCCGGCCTTTGCCGCGCTGTTTGTCGAGGCGCTGGCGGACGGCGGCGTCGCCTGCGGTCTGCCGCGCGAAACCGCCCAGCTTCTCGCGGCGCAGACCGTCGCGGGCTCGGCGGAGCTTCTGGCCCGGGGCGCGATGAGCCCCGCCGAGCTCAAAGACCGCGTCTGCAGCCCCGGCGGCACCACCATCGAGGGCGTCCTCGCCCTCGAAGACGGCGGCTTCCGTTCCCTCCCCGCCGCCGCCGTCCGCCGCGCCTATGACAAGACCAAACGCCTCGCGAAAGGATAAACCATCGCAAAGGAGCGCTTCCAATCAGCAACAATGTCGACTTCAAAGCCATTCTTGTCTCCATAAAATGTAAGATTGGATTTTTTAGCTGAATTAAATCTTGATTTCAATAGTTCCGAAACAGCAGCAGTTTCCACAACAGCGCCTTTTAGGATATTCCAAGGTCAATAATCAGGATAATATAAAGTTTTAATTATAAAGTGTTGTTTTTTCCAAAAAGGGAGGGCTTGAAAAGTCTTGTATTTCAATGCGTTTCCGCAAAAGAAAACTGCACAGCGGCTCAGATACACATTGTATCAAAGTTGCTGTGCAGTTATGTAAGTAGGCGCTGATTTTAATACGAAATGCACAACCCGCGTTTTTAATCGTTAAAAAGTGCG
>R15__coassemble_2984_pt1 | contig 6969 bp, 5 predicted proteins | sample R15__metabat2_high_PE_040 | metagenome-assembled genome bin R15
GAATATACCCGCACCCCGACGCTCTCGAGCAGCTCCTGCCGCTCCCGCGAGCGGAAATAGGGGTTTTCGATGTCCAGGTCGCACAGCGCCATCGGCGTACAGCCCAGCCGCGCCATCGCCATGGCCAGCGAAACGGAAAACTCGGTCTTGCCGCTGCCGAAATGGCCGCAGACGGCAATCTTGCGGGGACCGTCCGCCATCGTCCGTACAAACGGCATTGTCTCCGTCACCGCATCCACTCGCTCACCCCCTCTTTTGCGCTTTACCCTGCTAACAGCGTAAATTATTCATTAGTATAAACCCCAAAATCGGAGGCGTCAATTCTTCCTTTTTTGATTTTTGAAAAAACAGTCGTTTCGACGAACGAACGCCCCATTTCGCCCGCTCCGCTTGGCAAATCCCACTATTGACGGAGGGGATTTTTTCTTATATTATTTATGAATTACCATGTATTCTTATCTTGGGCACCATATATTCGGGGGTGATTTTCTTGGCACTCAACAGCGGCAGCGCTCTGTCCGAGGTCGCGCGTCGTATCCGCGAGCTGCGTTTGGACATGGATTATTCCGAACAGCGCATGGCCGAGCTGACCGGCATTTCGCTGGATGATTATCTTCTCTACGAGGCCGGCGGCACCGACCTTCCGTTCACTTTTATACACAAATGCGCTCTGACCTTCGGGGTCGAAATCGTCGAGCTTCTCGAGGGCAGCAGCACCCGTCTGACGGGTTACAGCGTCACGCGGCGCGGCGGCGGCAGTCTGACCTCGTGCGAGCCGGGAACGGAAATCCGCTCCATCGCTCCCCTGTTCAAAAACCGCAAGGCCGATCCCTACTGGGTCCGGTACGAATATTCCGAGGCCGAGCAAAACGCCCCGATTCATCAGGTCACGCACAATGGCCAGGAATTTGACATGATCATCGAGGGCCACCTCAAGATCAAAATCGGCGAGCATGTCGAGATTCTGGCCCCCGGCGACAGCATCTACTACGACTCCTCCTCGCCGCACGGGATGATTGCCATCGACGGGCAGGACTGCACGTTCCTGGCGGTGATTCTGGCCGGGGACGAGGACGCGGTGGTCTGGGACCACGGGCGGCTGCACGACGCCTCGGCGCTGGCTGCCGAGGAGGCAAAGCGCCTCGCGGCGGAGGTCAGCGAAAAGACCGCGCCGGACTTCATGGACGAGTTCATCCATGTGGACACGGACGAGAACGGCGTGCCGGAGTTTATCCGGTTCGAAAACGAGGACCGCTTCAACTTCGCCTTTGACGTGGTGGACAAAATCGCCGACCGCGAGCCGGACCGCCTCGCTATGGTGCATCTGGACCGCGAAAAGACCGAACGGCGCTTTACCTTCGGCCAGATGAAAAAAATGTCCGCGCGGGCGGCCAACTACTTCCGCGCGCTCGGCATCCAAAAGGGCGATCGGGTCATGCTGGTCATGCGGCGCAACTGGGAGTTCTGGCCGGTCATTATCGGTCTGCACAAGCTGGGGGCCATCGCCATCCCCGCGACGGACCAGCTGGTGGAAAAGGACTTCGAATACCGCTTCCGCACGGCGGAGGTCAACGCCATCGTCTGCTCCGCCTATGGCAGCTGCTCGGACGAGGCGGAGCGCGCGGCGGCAAAGGCGCCCTCGCTGCGGCTGAAGGTCATCTCCGGCGGCAAAAAGGACGGCTGGCACTGCTTTGACGAGGAATACGAGATGTACTCCTCCCGCTTTGCGCGGGACGAAAACAGCATCTGCGGCGACGAGAGCATGCTCATGCTCTTCACCTCCGGCACCTCCGGCTACCCCAAGGCGGCGGTTCACAGCTGCAAGTATCCGCTGGGCCATTATCTGACCGCGAAGCACTGGCACTGCGTGGACCCGGAGGGTCTGCATCTGACCATCTCCGACACCGGCTGGGGCAAGGCGCTGTGGGGCAAGCTCTACGGCCAGTGGATGTGCGGCGCGGCCACGTTTGTCTATGACTTCGACCGCTTCTCGGCGGAGGATCTGCTGCCGCTGTTCGGCAAGTACGGAATCACGACCTTCTGCGCGCCGCCGACGATGTACCGCTTCTTCATCAAGGAGGATCTGAGCAAATACGACTTAAGCTCCGTACGCCACGCCAGCATCGCGGGCGAGGCCATGAACCCGGAGGTTTACGAACAGTTCCGCCGCGCGACCGGCATCGCCATCCGCGAGGCCTTCGGCCAGACAGAAACCACCATGGTCATCACCACCTTCGCCGGCACCAAGCCGAAGCCCGGTTCCATGGGCAAGCCGAGTCCCCAGTACGACGTCGAGCTTTTGAACGCCGACGGCCAGCCCTGCGGTCTGGGCGAGGTGGGCGAAATCGTCATCTTCACGGGCGCCGGGGTTCCCTGCGGTCTGTTCAAGGGCTATCTCAACGACCCCGAGGCCACGGCCCGCTGCCATCACGACGGGTACTACCACACGGGCGATCTGGCCTGGCGGGACGAGGACGGATATTACTGGTACGTCGGCCGCGCCGATGACGTCATCAAGTCCAGCGGCTACCGCATCGGCCCGTTCGAAATCGAAAGCGTGCTGATGGAGCTGCCCTACGTGCTCGAGTGCGGCGTCTCGGCGGCGCCGGACCCGATTCGCGGTCAGGTGGTCAAGGCGAGCATTGTTCTCGTCAGCGGCACCATCGGCACCGACGAACTTAAAAAAGACATCCAGGATTACGTCAAAAAGCGCACCGCGCCGTATAAATACCCGCGCATCGTGGAATTCCGCGAGTCACTGCCGAAAACCACCAGCGGGAAGATTCAGCGCAATCTGCTGTAAAGAACAACAAAGACGGAGATACAGGGCATGAAGGGACTGGAACTGAAAATTCACGAAATCGCGGACCGCGTCCGCGAGCTGCGCCAGATCGAGGGCTTCAGCGAGGAATACATGGCCGAAAAAAACGAGGTCACGCTGGAGCAGTACCGCGCCTATGAGGCCGGCGAGGAGGAGCTGGACTTTGCCTTCCTCTACACCTGCGCGCAGGTGCTCAACGTCGACGTAACCGAGCTGATTGAGGGCGTGACCCCCCGTCTGTCCAATTACATTCTGACCCGCCGCGGCGAGGGGCGCCGCGTGGAACAGGCGCACGGCATGACCTACTACAACCTCGCCTACAAATTCCGCGACCGCGTGGCGGAGCCGCTGTTCGTGCACACCGTGTTCGACCCCGAGGCGGAGCTCAAGCCCATCGAGGTCACCACCCACGACGGCCAGGAGTTCGACATCGTCATCTATGGCTATCTGAAGGTCCAGCTGGGGAACCATACCGAAATTCTCGGCCCCGGCGACACCATTTACTATGACTCCTCCACGCCGCACGGCATGATCGCGACCAACGGCGGCGACTGCGACTTTTACGCCATCGTCCTCAACGCCGAGGAATCGGCCGCCGCCCGGCCGCAGCAGATTCCCGCCATCGCCCCCGTCACCGAGACCAAGCAGCGCATCTGGGACCGCTTCGTCGAGGTGGAGGAGGACGAGACCGGCGTGCTCAAGGCGGTCCGCTACAAGGACCCGGACAGCTTCAATTTCGCCTTTGACGTGGTGGACGCGCTGGGGCGGGAGCAGCCGGACAAGCTGGCGCTGCTGCACATCGGCCGCGACGGCACGGAAAACCGTTTCACCTTCGAACAGATGAAGAAAATGTCCGCCCGCGCCGCCAACTACTTCCGCGCCATGGGCGTGAAAAAGGGCGACCGGGTGCTGCTGGTGCTGCGGCGCAACTGGCAGTTCTGGCCGATTCTCATCGGTCTGGAAAAGCTGGGCGCCATCGCGATTCCCGCCGTGGACCAGCTGCTGGAAAAGGACTACACCTACCGCTTCGAGGTCGCGGGCATCACGGCCGTCATCTGCTCCGCCGACGGCGACAGCACGGCCCAGGCAGAGCCCGCCATTGAGGCCTACGGCAAGATTGCCCTGAAGGTGACCACGGACGGCAGTGTGCCCGGCTGGCACTGCTTTGACGAGGAATACGAGATGTACTCCTCCCGCTTCCACCGCAGCAAGGACTCCATCCACGGCGACGACCCCATGATGATGATTTTCACCTCCGGCTCGACCGGCTACCCCAAGCTGGCCGCTCACAACTGCAAGTATCCGCTGGGCCACTTCGTCACGGCGAAATACTGGCACTGCGTGGAGCCGGACGGCCTGCACTTCACCATCTCCGACACCGGCTGGGCCAAGGCCATGTGGGGCAAACTCTTCGGCCAGTGGTTGTGCGAGAGCGCGCTGTTCGTTTACGACTTCGACCGCTTCCACGCGGACGAGGTCATGCCCATGTTTGCCAAGTACGGCATCACCACCTTCTGCGCGCCCCCGACGATGTACCGCTTCTTCATCAAGGAGGATCTGAGCAAATACGACCTCAGCTCCATCCGCCACGCCTCCACCGCCGGTGAGGCCATGAACCCGGAGGTCTTCCGCTGCTTCATGGACGCGACCGGTCTGTCCATCATGGAGGGCTTCGGCCAGACGGAGACCACCGTCGTCATCGGCAACTTCGCCGGCATGAGCCCGAAAATCGGCTCCATGGGCAAGCCGAACCCCCAGTATCACGTCTGTCTGATTTCCACCGAGACCGGCGAGCCCGCCCCGGTGGGCGACGTCGGCGAAATCTGCGTGGATATCTCCACCGGCAACCCCTGCGGCCTGTTCCTCGGCTATTACGACAACGTCGAGGATACCGCCGCCTGCCGTCACGACGGCTGGTACCACACGGGCGACCTCGCCTGGTGCGACGAGGACGGATACTACTGGTACGTCGGCCGCGCGGACGACCTCATCAAATCCTCCGGCTACCGCATCGGCCCGTTCGAAATCGAGAGCGTCATCATGGAGCTTCCCTACGTGCTCGAATGCGGCGTCTCCGCCGTCCCGGACGAAATCCGCGGCCAGATTGTCAAGGCCAGCATCGTTCTCGTCAAGGGCACCGAGGGCACCGACGAGCTCAAAAAGGAAATCCAGGAGTACGTCAAAAAGCGCACCGCCCCCTACAAATACCCCCGCGTGGTCGTCTTCCGCGACGACCTGCCAAAGACCCCCTCCGGCAAAATTCTGCGCAGCAAGCTGTAAAAGGAACCTCAAAAAAACCAAATACGGCTCTCTCCAACCCCTGCCGGAGAGAGCCGTATTATTTTTGCGCCCATTGCTCATAACAAAATCTCCCCACGGAAGCGCGGTTCATCGACCGCTTCCTCCGCGGGGAGATTTATCATTACGCAATGCTATCCGCGACATTTTCCAACCCGTAAAGCATGTCCGGGTCAATATCCACACACCGGGCGACATCGCGATTTCCGCTCAAATCCCAGGCCAGGGTGTTATTCATAATCGTACATGTATCAAAGAAGATTTTCCTGTCCCGGAGCGGCTGAAATACCGGCTTTTCCAGCAGCGGCTTGACATCAAAGCTTACAATCTTTCCGTCCTCAAAATATACCTGTACCGTGTAATCCTCATAGGGAACAACCTGCACAATATCATAAAACATACGGTTCTCTCCTTACATAAGCGGATCAATTCGGTTCACCGGCCTTCCGGACTTCAATAATTCCCAATTTTGCATCCGTTCATCATGATGAATCACGCACCGGGCCAGGATTAATTTTGAGGCATGAAGCTGGACACCTCCTCACTTACGCCTGCGTCCACCAAATTAAAAGCATTATATCACAAAGCCGAAACTTTATCAATCGCTTCACAAACCACACACAGCAGCCGGCTCTTCCCGACGGTAAGCGCCCGAGCCGTTATGCGTAGTATAACGGACGTTTTTCAGATTTTCACGATTGCGTTTTGAATGATAAGTGATTATAATATACTAAAAATGCTTTAAGGAGACGCTTTTGTCATGAATAACGCTTCTACTTCTTCCCCAAAGGATACAACCACTGTTACGCTCCGTTTTGACCGTAAGACCAAAAAAGCGCTGGACGAAATGGTCGCCGAGATGGGGATGAATCTTACCACATTTTTCATGGTCTACGCCAAGCGTGCGCTGCGGGAGCAGCGCATACCTTTTGATATCAGCGCTAACCCAGATCCTTTTTGGTCCCAGAACCACCAGGCCCAGCTCGAACGCCCAGATGCCCAGGTTCGCACCGGTCGCACTGTGACAAAGACCCTGGACGAATTAGAGGCCATGACCAATGCCTGATATTACCTTTGCCGAGGACGCCTTCAAGGAATATTGTTCCTGGCAGAATGAGGACCGAAAGACTCTCAAGCGCATTAATCAGCTTTTGAGAGAAATCATCCGCGACCCATTTCAAGGAGAAGGCAAACCGGAGCCCCTTCGCGGCAACCTCACCGGCAAATGGAGCCGCCGCATCAACGACAAAGATCGTCTGGTCTATGCCATGCACAACGGACAAATTGTGATATATCAATACCGCGGTCATTATGAGGACAAATAATCCTCCGTACTGTATCTCAATCTGTTTGGCCATAATAAATCCCCCTGCGGAGTGCGGTTCCAAGGCCGCCTCCTCTGCAGAGGGATTGCTGTTATTCACTGATAAAAGCGCTGCGGTGACTTTGTGTGACCATCGTGGTGCAGGAGTGCCAATCCTTTGTCTTGGTGCTAACCGTAAGTTCACTTTACCGACTAATACAGCGGATTTGTATCGTGCGTCAGCGTGCGAGATCTGTGTTTCGGTCTTTTCTTCTGTTTACACCTTGGATTTAAGATGAAAAGATTCAAAGAGATACGATTAAAGATGCCGCCCGCGGCGTAATTGCCGCTGTTGCCGGCGACCGGAACGGCTGCCCGGTCAGACTCAGTCGGCAGTTATGGGGGTCAGCTCGCCGATTGGAAGAATATCGCCCGTCCATTCCGGCTCGCTGCCGTTGGACAGGTCGTTATCCTGCTCGTAGCTGCCGACGAAGATGTCGAAGTCGACCACAAGAAAATCTGACAGCTTGACAGTTCGGTAAAGGAA